>ERZ781272.31-NODE-31-length-242432-cov-32.221188_pt1 | contig 242432 bp, 220 predicted proteins | sample MGYA00375850_ERZ781272 | MGnify/ENA primary metagenome ERZ781272 (study PRJEB29790, sample SAMN06051246) | human gut metagenome | host: Homo sapiens | place: USA: Cincinnati, Ohio | collected 2013-06-21 | study: EMG produced TPA metagenomics assembly of the Gut...
TGTTATTTCTAACTCATCACAATGATACGGTTCGTTTATTTTTGAAAATCTTTTTCGTATTCTATCAAATTAGAAGCTTGTGAATACGTTAGAATTTTCAGGGTTGTTTCACTGTTTAGTTTTCAATGTTCTGTTTGAATCAGCTTGAATAGTTTATCATATTCATTTAAGCTTGTCAACTATTTTTTTAAGTTTTTTTCGAAGCCCTTTGAAGTCGTACGGAGAAGGTGGGATTTGAACCCACGCGCCGCTATTAACGACCTACTCCCTTTCCAGGGGAGCCCCTTCAACCTCTTGGGTACTTCTCCAAGTAAACCAAGCTGATTGACTACAATTAATAACACATTTATGTTATAACTGTTCACAATCTTACATTGCGACGGAGAAGGTGGGATTCGAACCCACGGCCCCTTTCGGAGTCACTGGTTTTCAAGACCAGCTCCTTAAACCACTCGGACACCTCTCCATGTGTTGCTTGAATAGTATATCATTTCAACTTTTCGTTGTCAAGCACTTTTTTTGATTTATTACTGAACAAAATCATCAGTTTTTTTCTCAAAAACGTAATTGCATCAGCAACGTAAGTTAGTATATCATCCTCTAAAAACAAAGTCAACACTAATTTTTTAATTTTTTTTATTTTTCAAACAATTGGCTATTCTCACGCAATTCAATTAAAATTGTACACGGATTATCCCGTTTTTTTACATTAGATTAATAGCATTAACATTATATTAACCCCTTAGCTTCTATACTTTCATTAGCATTTCTGCTATCTTTATATCTTCTGGAGTTGTTACTTTAATATTCTTATAATTACCTTCTACTATCTTAACCTGATGATTACTACCATGTTCAACGATCATCGCATCATCTGTTATTTCTAGGTTGGAACATTTCATTACCTCTTGATATGACTTCATCAATAAGTCGAACTCAAAAGCTTGCGGTGTCTGGATTATATAAGTCAGACTTCTTTTCGGTGTGTATTCTATTGATCCTGTTTCATCGGCTATCTTTATAGTATCCTTGCTTGGAACTGCTACTACGATTGCTTTATTACTTACTACCCCTTCTATGGCGTCTTCTATTATCTGTTTTGTAATGAGTGGCCTAGCCGAATCATGTATGAGGACATATTGATTATCTCCGTCAAGATCACCTCTGATGATTTCTTTTTCCACAGCTTGTAGCGCATTATATACTGATAGATATCGTTCATTCCCACCAGTAACAATAGACTTCACCTTATTAAATCCATAGCACTCTACAATATGCTCCTTACAGTAGTCAATTTCATCCTCTCCGCCTACTACGAGTACAACCTCATCAACTACACTTTCCTGAAATGCCTTTAACGAATAATAAAGCATCGGTTTTCCATGAATACTCATATATTGCTTCGCTACTTTAGACTGCATCCTTCTCCCTTGCCCTGCTGCCAATACAATTGCTATATAGTTATCCTTCTTCAACATAACAATATCCTTTCATACAGTATTAACCTACTGCCTTTGACCAATCTTTAAATTTGGAATCGCGTTCAAATCAAGACCATGTCTTGTTCCATTTTTATATTCATAATAAGCTGCAGAGGCTATCATCGCTGCATTATCCGTGCAGTAAATTGGTGATGGATAGAATAGGGATAATCCATGCTTTTTACACGCTTGTTCCATTCCATTTCTCAATCCCTTATTAGATGCAACTCCACCTGCTAATGCTATCTTTGTCATTCCGTATTCTTTCGCTGCAGCCATCGCCTTAGAAACGAGTACATCTACAACTGCTTCTTGGAAAGATGCAGCTATATCCGCTCGATTCACTTCTAACCCTTTCATCTCACAATGATTAATATGGTTTAAAACTGCAGACTTTACTCCACTGAAACTAAAATCAAATGGTGCGCCTTCAATATGTGCACGAGGAAACGCAATAGCCTTACCATTTCCCTCTTTTGCCAGTGCATCAATTTTGGGTCCACCTGGATATCCTAGACCAATCGCCCTCGCTACTTTATCGAATGCTTCTCCTGCTGCGTCGTCTCTTGTTCTTCCTATAATCTCATACTTTCCATATTCTTTTACGATTACTAAATGTGTATGTCCACCTGAGACAATAAGGCATAAGAATGGTGGTTCTAAATCTTTATTTTCAATATAGTTTGCAGACACATGTCCTTCTATATGATGTGTACCCACAAGCGGAATTCCGGTTGCGTAGCTAATTGCTTTGGCTTCCGCTACTCCGACTAATAAGGCACCTACTAAACCAGGTCCATATGTTACACCAATTGCATCAATATCATCAAATGTAACCTTTGCTTCTTCCATAGCCTCTTCAATAACTTGATTAATCTTCTCTATATGTTTCCTTGATGCTATTTCTGGTACTACACCTCCATATAATTTATGAAGTTCGATCTGAGATGAAATTACATTTGATAAAACTTCTCTTCCGTTTTTTACTACAGCTGCTGCAGTTTCATCACAAGATGATTCAATTCCTAAAATCAATATATCTTTATCCATTTGTTATCTCCTAACTAGACTGTTTACTATATTATAACATAATAATACATTCACAATACTTTCCCTATAGTTGTATATCAACAGACAGGGCACTCATGCAAAGTGATTCTTTACATTCATGCCCTATTATACTACTTTATACTTTATAATCAACTTCCTGTTTCATAGACCTTCACCAATTTCTTAATTACTCATCAGTAGCTGGTGGTGAAGTCACTTCCCAACCTAATATTCTCCACTTACCTTGATCATCTTTTCTCAATACATATGTCTGGTATGTCTTAACAACTTCACTATCTTTCAACGTATAGCTTGCAATTATACCTGCATAATCCTTACCATCATCACTCCAGTATTTAACTGTACTACTCTTTGCTACAGAACTACTTACTATTACCCTCTTAGATTTTTGATAATCAAGGATTTCTTCTTTTAAGTCCTTTATTTGTGTGTCAATGGAATTCGCTTCTAGTAACTCTTGATCAAACAATAGTCTTTGTTGATTCATAACTTTTTTTAAAGTTTCATCATCTAACTTGCCTTCATAATAACAAGCTATTATCTTATTGAACTCTACTATCACTTCGCGCGGTGTGCCGGGATAATCCATATCCAAATCAGTACCCAATACTTTTTGTACCTGCTCTGTCATTGCTGTTTGTTCAACCTTTTTATTGTTTCTATCGGTAAAAAAGAAATATAAAGCCACCAATACAATTGTTCCAATAATAACAACTAACATCTTGTTACGACGTTCCCTTTTACTTACTTCCATAACTCTTCCTCCTTGTTCGATCCTTAGCAACCGCTAACTTCCCAGATTTCCAATGCGTATTCACACAAATTATACTAAGCACATTCACCTTAGCACTAACCTAGGCCCCCATGAATAGTTACAATTCTCAAGTAACTACTCTTCATCAAACAGTAAGGTTGTAGACTTTCCATCCTTTGCAGTCTTAGTATTAGCAAATACTCTTCGTGCCTCATCTACAAACTCTTCTGGACGAATCAATGATGGACTATAATGTGTGAGCCATAATTCCTTTACATCTGCTTGCTTTGCTAAAGTCGCTGCTTCCCCAAAAGTCATATGTTTATGCGCTATCGCTTTTTCTACCATACCTTTCTCACCGTACATACCTTCACAGATAAATAAATCAGAATCACTTGCATTCTCTGCGATGCTTGGAACTGGTCTAGTATCCGTACAATAGGTTAACTTAATTCCCCGTCGAGCCTCCCCTAAAACCATATCGGGCACAAAGCTTCGTCCGCCTTCTTCAATCACTTCACCTTTTTGTAAACGACTCCAGTACTTTTGTGGCACATTATTCTCACTAGCCTTTTCAGGTCTAAATTTACCTGCTCGTGGTACACTAATACTATATCCATAACATGTAATATTGTGACTTACTCTAAAAGCCTTAATAACGTAATCATTAATATGGAAGGTCTCTTCTGCACCTTGTATTTCCTTAAAAATAATTTCAAATGGCAATTCAGGAGCTATTACTCTTAATGAATTGACAACACGTTCAAGTCCCTTAGGTCCAATCATTATGACAGGCTCTGTACGATCAGAATTACCCATTGATAATAACAAGCCCGGCAATCCACTAATATGATCTCCATGATAGTGTGTAAAACAAATCACATCGATAGGATGTACGCTCCATCCCTTTTCTCTAATCGCTATTTGAGTACCTTCACCACAATCTATCAATAAACTGCTTCCATTTAATCTCGTCATCAGTGCCGTTAACCATCTATTGGGCAATGGCATCATACCGCCTGTTCCTAACAAACATACATCTAACATCTATTATCCTCACTTACTGTAATTATCGGTTCTTATCTCAATATTATTAACAATTCGACTTCATCTTAACACATTTTAGTAATTTCTTCAATAAAGGCAGTAACAAAAAAAATTGTATATGACAGTTTGTCCACTTGATTTATGGCAATTTGTCACATACAATTCCTTAACTTATATATCATATTCAATTGTGGTATAACTCTGTAATAATTAACTTATCCTTACATAACTTCTCTTTTCATAGAAATATCAACAGGGATCACGAAGTTCGAAACCATTTTATTATAACATTTCTCACATATATTAAATGTGTGTATTTGCAAATCCTTATGAGAAAAATATCCCCATTCTTTCTCAGCGGTAAAAACATCTTCTTTTAAGATGCCGTGTTCAATTCTTAACTTCTTTCCACATACATTACAATGCATTTCCTTAAGCTTCAAATCCTGTATATTTTTCAACCACTTCACTACCTATCCCTCCTGTTATTGCACACCCAACAGATACCTATATTATACAAGAAAATCCCCAAATATTGTAGTGGAAATTACTTGTAAAGCATCATAATAACTGCATCTTCAACGGGTTTTTCATAAAACTTTTTTCTAGTCCCCAATTTCTTAAAACCTAGTTTTTCATATATATGAATTGCTGCATTATTACTTGCTCGTACTTCCAAGGTAAAATTACAAGCACCTTTATCCATCGCATGCTTTATCAGCTCATTTAACATATCTGTAGCTACATGGGCATTCCTATAGTTTTCCTTAACAGCTACATTCGTAATCTGTCCTTCGTCCTGAACAACATATAAGCCACAGTATGCAACTACTTCTTCTTGATTTTTTACTACAAGATATATACACATATCCTGATTCAAAGAGTCCAAAAAGGATTTCCTGCTCCACGGATCCGAAAAGATATTCTTTTCAATCTCTACTACCTGCTCTAGATCACTCTCTTCCATCAATTTGATATCAAACACTTCAATTTCTCCTTTACACTAAGCTTTCTTATTTGCATTCTTTTCAGCAAGTTCTCGCTCAGCTTGAGATAATCTTAGATATTCTGGTTTATGATCACGCGCTGTAACCATCTTACCATCTTCATAATATCTACACGCAAGTGCTCCAATAGCTCCTGCTCTTTGTCTAGCCAAATGTGCGGGGGCAAAGATATATGGAACCTTTACATATTCAGTAATTTGTTTTTCATAAACAGGTACGCCATCTCCTAAGAACATGACTTTCTTTCCTTTTGTATTAATCTCATCAAGTATGTCTGTAAGCGATACAGCACATTCTGACTTTACCACTTTAAATTCTCCATCTATATACTCATATAGGCCTGTATATACTTGGTTTCTCTTGGCATCCATTAAGGGACAGATAGTATAATCCGTAACGCCAATATTATAGGCAAGTCCATCTACTGTAGGTACTTCAATAATCGGTTTATTAAGTGCTAATCCAAGGCCTTTTGCTGTAGAGGATCCGATTCTTAGTCCTGTAAACGATCCAGGACCCATGGCAACTGCAATTGCATCAATATCTTTTAAATCCAGTTCCACCATCTTCACTACAGCATCTAACATTGGTAGTAATGTTTGTGAATGTGTTTTTTTAAAGTTAATTGTATATTCACCTATTAATTCATTCTCAGAAATAATTGCTACTGAAGCAACTAATCCCGAACTATCTATTGCTAAGATTTTCATATTTACTCCCATCCACACTAAGTTGTGTTCATACAAAGGCTACCAAAAGGATATAATCATTCGCTTTCTTCGCACTTGCTTTTTATAGACTTTCATCAATTGTTATCTTTCTATAATCAAATCCTTTTTCTAGGTCTTTTTCAATCTTGATTACAGTAAGCTCAGCCGGCAAAATCTCTACTATAAGGTTCGCCCACTCAATCAGGCACACCCCTTCTCCGTAGAAATAATCTTCATATCCGATTTCTTCCATCTCCTCCACATCCGCTATACGATATACATCGAAATGATAGAATGGAATTCTTCCCGACTGATACTCTTGTACAATTGTAAAAGTAGGACTGCAGATGGGTTCTTCAATCCGTAAACCATCTGCGAATCCTTGAGTAAAAACGGTCTTACCAACTCCTAGATCTCCTAGGAGGCAAAATACATCTTTGGGATTTGCTTTTCTTCCAAGATCATATCCAAGCTGATATGTCTCTTTTTCACTATAACTTTCTATAACCATACTAACTCCAATCTATTTATTACTCTTAAGTTTACATTTTTTCTCATCTACATGGCTTTTAATCAATTCCGTAAGGTCTGACTTTTGTTCGCCCATCTGAGATTTCGGAAGAATATAACCTGTTACCTTCGAGAAATAAATAATAATCAGATTCTTGGTCTCCACTACCTTATAGGTATCATTCCAAGATAATTCAGCTTGTTGATCATTCTGCTTAACAACAATTCCATTATCACTAAATTCATAATCAAGTGGAATCTTGAACATAGGATTTAGGCATACTTGTTGTCTTGCCTTAAAACGTAACTGGATTGGATTTACTATAGTAAATAATGAAGCTATTAATAATAGCAATATATTCTGATAAGTATCTGATTTATTAAGTCCTACAAGGAAAAATACAAATGCCACCAAGCTAATACCGACTCCTACCAACCCTGCTACACTAGTATATGCATGCCTTAGTAAGAACTCATACATCTCTGATACCTTCAACTCAATCTTGAGGTTTACCTTTTTGTCCATTTTCAAGTTCCTGCCTTTCCTAATAATTGACGCAATTTCAATTTATTTCAAAATACGTCAACTTACTTTCCTATTTGTATTATAGCAGATACTAGCAAAAAGACAACGGGTAATCCATTAAATCCTACTTCTAAGTGGCTTATAAATATAATAACTCACAATTCCAAGGAAAATCCCCTTTACAATGTTAAATGGTGTAATCCCAAATAACACGATTGTTCCTAAGTCTTTGATAGCTGGTATCATCTGCGATGATAAATTAATAACTGCATCCATTCCCCCAAACACCTTCGCGTATAGTGGAACCATTATAAAATAGTTTATTAACGCACCAACTACTACCATTGATATAGTAGCAACTCCAAAAGACAAAAGTGCACGACCTTTTCCTTTCATTCGTCTAAACAAAATTGACGCAGGTAATACGAATGCTGAACCGATCACGAAGTTTGCAAGTTCTCCAACACCACCTGTCGTTGTGGCTGTAATTGCCTTTATCAAATTCTTAATTAATTCAATGATAACACCAACTGCTGGACCATAGAGAATCCCACCTATGATAGCAGGGACATCACTAAATTCTAGTTCTAAGAACCCAATGAATTTGATTGGGAAATGTAACAGCATCAATACATATGCTACTGCTGATAGAAGTGAAATTAACACAAGGTTCTTGGTTGCGAATAACTCCTTACTGGCTACGGAAGTACCCTTTTTTAATTGATTTGTCTTTTCTGTCATTACAATCTCTCCTTATTATTTGCTTTCTCTTGCACAAATTATGTAGTGTGACCCTATGCAAGGCAACTAAAGAAGGTTCTGGAGCGTTTTATCTTACGCCAGCCTATATTAGCTTGATAAGATAAAAACGCCCTGAACGTATAAATTCAGGGCGTTTGCTATTCATCGTCAATTATTACTATTCTCATCTATAACAATCTTATTATAGCGTGATAATAATATCAAATGTCTTCTTCTCTCATCCAGACTTTACTGTCGGTTTTGGAATCGCACCAAATCAACTGCTTAACGCAGCTCGCGGACTTTACCGCCGGTCGGGAATTTCACCCTGCCCCGAAGAACTATCTTATTCTTTTTTTGTTACAACTTGTAGCTATTTCATAACCTCTAAGTTAGCTAACATTAAATGATTTTCTTTCATTCATTTTGTGTAGCTGAGACTGGAACAGCCAGGTAACTCACTAGTTACCACTATAATTATAATATACAGTTTCTTCTATTTTGTCAACATGCATATCTATACAGTCACTATGCTCTCAACCTTGACTAGACCTTGTTTCAACAAAGAAATCACTACTCTTGTCCTTAGTTACAGCTTCATTGTTAACTGGATTCTCTTCTTGGCTAGATCTACATCCATAACCTTAACATCAACAATATCTCCAACGCTTACAACATCGAGTGGATGTTTTACGAATTTCTTATCTGTTAATTGTGAGATATGAACTAAGCCATCTTGGTGAACTCCTATATCTACAAATGCACCGAAATCAATAACATTTCTTACAGTACCCTTCAAGATCATGCCTGGCGCTAAGTCTTCCATTGCAAGTACGTCAGTACGTAGAATTGGTTTTGGCATTTCTTCTCTAGGATCTCTTGCTGGCTTTTCTAACTCCTTCACAATATCCTCTAGGGTAATAGCTCCAATACCCAATTCATTTGCAGTTTTATTCTTATCAACAATCTTACTACTTAATTTTGATAATACTGGTTTACCTGTTTCATCTTTTTTCTTAATATCAGCTAACGCATATCCTAAGGTAGCTAATAATGACTTCGCTGCATCATACGTCTCTGGATGGACGCTTGTTGCATCTAAAGGATTATCTCCTTCTGTTATTCTCATAAAACCAGCACATTGTTCATATGCTTTCGGTCCAAGTTTTGCAACCTTTAATAACTGTTTACGGTTTGTAAATCTTCCATTTTCTTCACGATAAGCAACTATATTTTTTGCTATTACTTTCGTAATACCCGATATATACTCAAGTAGGGAGGCACTTGCCGTATTCAAGTCTACGCCTACCTTATTAACACTGTCTTCTACAACGCCAGATAAAGCTTCTCCAAGTTTTTTCTGGTTCATGTCATGTTGGTATTGCCCTACGCCGATTGCTTTTGGTTCGATTTTAACAAGTTCAGCTAATGGATCTTGAAGTCTTCTTGCTATTGATGCTGCGCTTCTTTGACCTACATCAAAATTAGGGAACTCTTCTGTTGCTAACTTACTTGCTGAGTACACACTAGCGCCTGCTTCATTTACAATAATATATTGGACTGGTCGATTCATCTCTTTGATCATCTCAGACACAATTAATTCTGATTCTCTTGATGCAGTACCATTACCGATTGAGATTAATGTAATGTTATATTTTTCAATTAATGCTTTCACAACTTTCTTTGCTTCCGCTACCTTATTCTGAGGTGCAGTAGGATATATAACTGTTGTATCAAGCACTTTCCCGGTTGGGTCCACTACAGCCAACTTACAACCTGTACGAAATGCAGGATCCCAGCCAAGTACGGTTTGTCCTACAATTGGTGGTTGCATAAGAAGTTGTTCTAAGTTCTTTCCGAATACTTTAATTGCACCATCTTCTGCCTTCTCAGTTAACTCATTTCGAATCTCACGTTCGATAGCCGGAGCAATTAAACGGTTGTAGCTATCTTCTACTACTTTGACTAATAAATCGGTAGTGTACGGATTGTCCTTACGAATGACTTGTTTCTCTAGATATCTTAATATCTTCTCTACAGGAGCAATCACTTTAACAGTTAGAATCTTCTCTGACTCACCACGATTCAAGGCAAGTACACGATGTCCTGCAATCTTTGCAATTGTTTCTTCAAAGTTATAATACATCTCATAAACAGATTCCACTTTCTCATCTTTGGCAACAGAAGTAATCGTTCCTTCTTGCATCGAAACTTTACGTATATAGATTCGATAGTCTGCCTCATCTGAGATACTTTCAGCAATAATATCCATTGCTCCTGCAATTGCATCTTCTACAGTGAGTACTTCCTTCTCCTCTGATAAAAAAGCTTTCGCCTCTTCTTCAACCGGCTTAGTGATCATCTGCATTACAATTAAGTTAGCAAGTGGCTCTAACCCTTTTTCTTTAGCTATCGTAGCTCTTGTTCTTCTCTTTGGTCTGTAAGGACGATAGAGATCTTCTACTAGTACTAATGTTGCCGCTTCTAGTATTTGTTTCTTTAATTCTTCTGTAAGTTTACCTTGTTCTTCAATACTAGCTAATACAGAAGCTTTTTTATCTTCAAGATTACGTAGGTATAACAATCTCTCATGCAAATTACGTAATACTTCATCATTCAATGAACCCGTTACTTCTTTACGATATCTAGCAATAAAAGGTATCGTATTTCCTTCATCAATCAACTTAACAGTAGCTTCTACCTGCTCTAGTCTGATTCCCAATTCGTCTTTTAACTGTTTTAAAATATCCATGTAGGTAAACTCCTTTACGACTTTCTTATAAATTCTTCCTTACATACCGGGCAAGTAATACAGATTTTACCTTTCCCTTTTGGAACACGAACAGTCTTTCCACACTTTGGACATTTAAAAAACCGATGTGTTTTATCCTTGCTACGTTCTACCTTCTTCGTAAATGTATTACGAATTGGATTCCAAAAAGATAAGAACTTTTGGTTCTCTTCATATCTCTTTCTTATATTCTTTGAAAATGCTCTAAAATAGCAAAGAAACAACGGTATCAATGTCAAAGCTGAAAATACTTGTGTCTTTGGAAAAATTCCCACTATTGTTAGTATAACCGAAATCACAAGAAGTGCAATAGACAATTGATCCACACCATACCTACCATTCATAACTCTTCTTAACCAATCCATACCAAATCCTCACTTTCTATTATCCCTTATAATTAATCGCAAAACTCAATGCCTCGCCTTGCATAAGCATAATGCCAGTAACTATATGATCGAGTAAATATGCTTAGTATTCATCACCAACCAATATTAATAGCTTTTATACCTCTGAAACTAAAATCCATCCATATAACTAGCTCTAAAATTCTCTTCTACCTCTAACTTATCAAGTCAAATTAAATCCTCACTTCATACACGATTGATTTTTTTCGATAAGTTATACTAAGTTACTAGAATAATAATGCTAAATTAACAGAAATACAATTAAATAATTATTAAAAAAGTATATAACTAGTTAATTCTCAAAAAATATATCCCTATACATAATTCTACCATATTTTCTTTAGATTAACTTTCGTATTTTTAAAAACTGAGTACAATAATATGCGACGTCAAAAAAAACAACCTTCCATATTGGAAGGTTGTTTTTTTTGCCGGCGTGTGAATGTACTCAGTTGCTAAAAATTAACTGAGTTATCAATTTACAAAATCTTATTTTGAACAAACTCGTGCTTTCTATTCAAAAAACATATAGCCAATAAAACTATAAACCTAATGCGAATTTTTCATGTACTGCATTAGTTGCTACTTCAACTGATTTATCGTCAATTAATACAGTAACGCGGATTTCCGACGTTGCGATCATCTTAATGTTTACTTGTACTCCATATAACGCTTCAAACATCTTAGCCGCTACACCTGGGTTTGACATCATACCTGCACCAACGATTGATACTTTGGCAACATTTCTTTCAACGTCTACTGATTGACATTTTAAGCTTCCTTCACTGTGTCTCTTAATGATTGCAACTGCCTCATCTGCTGCATCTTCTGTTACTGTGAAGCTAATATCTTTTGTTCCTTCACGTCCAATTGATTGTAGAATAATATCAACATTGATGTTATGGTTTGCTAAATGATTAAATAATTTGAATGCTACCCCTGGTGTATCTTGTAATCCAACTACCGAAATACGTGCTACGTTTCTATCTGCTGCAACTCCACTTACTAACATTTTTTCCATTTTAACTTCCTCCTTGACAACGGTTCCTTCTGATGTATTTAAACTTGAACGCACTACTAATGATACTCCATACTTCTTAGCCATCTCAACCGATCTGTTGTGTAAAACTCCAGCTCCTAGTGTGGCTAGGTCTAACATCTCATCATAAGTAATCTCATCAAGTTTCTTTGCATTCTTTACCATTCTTGGATCTGCAGTATATACTCCATCAACATCCGTGTAGATTTCACATGCATCTGCATGTAACGCTGCAGCAAGAGCAACAGCTGTTGTATCTGATCCTCCCCTGCCAAGTGTAGTGTAGTCATCATATTGATTTATCCCTTGGAAACCAGTAACGATAACGATCTTCTTATCTTCGAGTTCATGTTTAATTCTTTCAGTGTCAATACGTTTTAATCTTGAGTTTCCATATACTGAAGTAGTGTGCATAGCTACTTGGAACGCATTTAACGAAATAGCTGAAACTCCTAACGAATCCATTGCCATAGCCATTAAAGCTACAGAAGTTTGTTCGCCAGTCGTTAGCAACATATCTAACTCTCTCTTAGAAGCTTTTGGATTAATATCCTTAGCCATATCTAGAAGTACGTCAGTTTGCTTACCCATTGCAGATAATACAACAACTACTTGATTGCCTTTTTGATAATCTTCAATACATCTTTTAGCAACATTAAAAATTCTTTCCTTGTCAGCTACAGATGTCCCTCCAAATTTTTTTACTATTAGCATAACTGCCTCCTATACTATATACATATATTTAGAACGCGTAACTAAACACTTACGCAAAAAACACACTCACTATTCGACACACTTTAACATAGTAGTCTATTAAACAATAAATTATTCCGTAGCATCTGTCAATAATTTATTTATCATTTTATGTCCTTCTGCTACATAATTTCCGCTGTCCTTTGCTTCTCTTTCATTATAATGCCATGAAGCCTTCTTATCAATCGTGCTATCATAAAGCAAATATGGGACTGGATCACTTGTGTGTGTTCTACACCAGATTGGCGTAGGATGATCTGGCATAATCAACATTCTATATGGTTCACCTATTGCATCCATCTCTTCCTTCACTACCTTTATTACCCTTTCATCTAGTGCTTCAATTGCAGTTATTTTGTTCGGTATACTTCCTTGATGTCCCATCTCATCTGGTGCTTCTATATGGATGTAAACAAAATCACAGCCATCTTCCATTAATGCTTGAACAGCAGCATGTGCTTTACCTTCATAATTTGTATGTAATGTACCGTCTGCGCCTTCTACTTCAATGTTCATCATGCTTGCTCCAACAGCAATTCCTTTTAATAAATCTACCGCTGAAATCATTGCACCCTTTTTACCCGTCTTCTCTTCGAAGGAATCTAATTTCGGCCTAGTACCTGCCCCCCAAAACCAAATTGAGTTTGCTTTATTCAAGCCTTTCTTGGCCCTCTCAATATTCAGCGGGTGGTTATTCAGTATGTCATAACTCTTCTTCATCATATTTCTTAAGTTAGTCTCTTCTGGCAAGTAAGCACCAACCATCTTACCAAGTATATCATGTGGGGGAGCTAATTCTACAACTTCTCCTTTATCCCATATTGTTAAATGTCTATAACTTGTTCCTACATAATATTTATATACATCAGTTTCTAATTCGTTACGGATTGATTCTAGCAATATAGCTGCATCTTCTGTAGATATCTCACTAGCGCTATGGTCAATAATTGTTTTTTCCTCATATGGAAGATCATCGTCAGAAAGAGTAACGATATTACAACGCAAAGCGATATCTGTTGGTTCCATATCAACACCAATACTTAATGCCTCTAATGGTGAACGTCCTGTATAATATTCTTTAGGATAGTACCCAAGTACAGAAAGGTTTGCTGTGTCACTTCCCGGTTTCATACCTTCTGGTATTGTTTTTGCAAGACCAATCTCTGACTTCCTTGCTAATGCATCCATCATAGGTGTCTTGGCATATTCAAGTGGCGTTTTCATTCCAAGCCTTTCTAGTGGTTCATCCGCCATTCCATCTCCTAATACAATGATATACTTCATGTTTTCTCTCCCTTTCATTAACAGCTAACTACCAACTACATTACACCTAGAATTTTCAAAAGTACCTGTTTACAAACATAGATGTAGCGAGCTACACTAAAGCTTGTAAACTGGTACTATTAAAGAATCTTCTACATAATGGACGGACTATCCATTAGAATTCAACACGAATTCTATTAAGCATATTCGTTAACGCTTCTTGTTTCTTGGCAAACTCACCTTCCGTGATATCTTCTGTAATGAAAGCATATTCACCAGCAACAACTTCTTCCACATCAGTAACTGTTCCAAAAAGTTCATTAACTTTAGCGATATTACTATTCTTATCTCCAGATAAGCGAACAAAGAATTTTTGTTTTGCTTTCTTAATATCAGATAACTCTAATTTCTTATTACTCCATATAGTCATTATATTCGTGCCAAGATGTTTTGCTGCATCTACAACGTCAGCGACTACTGCACTTGCTGTAGGTAATTTACCAGCACCACTACCATAGAACATAACATCACCTAGTACGTTACCTCTTATGAATATTCCATTGAATACATCATTAACGCCTGACAAAGGATGTTCCTCACTAATCATCATCGGTGCAACCATAGCATATACTTCGTCGTTTAATTTCTTGCTTGTGCCGAATAACTTAATACTTGCATTCAATGCTTTTGCATACTTCATATCAACATCTGTAATTTTTGTGATACCTTCTGTATAGACATCTTCATAATCAACTTGCATACCAAAAGCTAATGAAGATAGTATTGCAATCTTTCTACATGCATCATAACCTTCAACGTCAGCCTCCGGATTACGTTCTGCATAACCTTTGTCTTGAGCGTCTTTTAATACTTCATCAAACGCAAGACCTTCTTTACTCATCTTAGATAAGATGTAGTTTGTTGTTCCATTAAGAATTCCAGTAATTTCTTCAATCTCGTCTGCAGTTAATGATTGATTCAACGGACGAATAATAGGAATTCCTCCACCAACACTGGCCTCAAATAAGAAGTTAATATGCTTGCTCTTAGCAATTTCCAATAACTCCGCGCCATGCTTTGCAACTAATTCTTTATTAGAAGTACATACGCTTTTTCCTTCTAGTAATGCTTTCTTAACAAACGTATACGCCGGTTCAACGCCGCCCATCACTTCTACAATAATCTGTACATCTGGATCATTAAGAATAACGTCATAATCATGGACGATTTTTTCCTGAATTGGATCACCCGGGAAATCTCTTAAATCCAAAACGTATTTTATATTAATTTCATTTCCGGCTTTTTTATTGATACTTTCTTGGTTGGTACCTAACACTTCAACAACACCCGATCCAACCGTACCATAACCTAACACACCAATATTTATCATATTAATAACCATGCCTTTCTATAGCCTGCGAAAGATTCATCTTTCACATTACTCTCTAGCTAATATTTTTAAATAATGAATTCCATCTAACCCATCAACTGCATCTATTAATGCAGACAAGCTCACACTTGACGGAAGAACTTCTACACTGATTGTAACCATTGCTATTCCATTAACAGGAATACTTTGATGTATTGTTAATATATTTGCTCCATTTTGTGCAACAAAACTTAGAACCCTAGACAATAAACCAGGTTCGTCATCCATTTGCAGCATAAATGTAATTGTTTTACCTCTGGAATTATCATGAAATGGAAAGATATCGTCTTTATATTTATAAAACGAACTTCGACTTATGCCAACTGCATCGGTTGCTTCTTGAACAGTAATAACCTTTTCTGAATCCAGCAAATGTTTTGCTTCAACCACTTTAAGAAGTACTTCAGGAACTGCTTTTTTCTTTACAATAAAGTATTTGTCCTCTTCTAACTTATTATTCATAACTGCTCCTATTCATCCACTTCGGTGTTTGTACAGGAAACACACTTGTTTTTCCTAGAAAGATATTAACACACTTCATAAGTGAATGCAATACTTTTATAAATATTCTCCAAAATGCATAAAAAAAGATAAGTTTTTGACATATATTATCCTAATAAGGTAAAAATATACACCAAATCCCCATCTTTTTTATTTTATATTACACACTAATTGCTATTTCAATACCTTAAGCATGTATTATTATAAACTATTCCCCTACTTCTAAAGCGACTTTTTCAAGTGCGCCTTTTTCAGCATCACTCAAAATACCATCCAAATTCAACAATACCACTAAACGCTTATCCACATTTGCTACATAATTAATATATGCTGTACCCTCAGTACGAATAATAGCCGGCGCTTCATGAATAGCACTTCCTGCTATTTCAATAATTTCATTAACTGAATCAACCTCAAACGCCATCATTACATCTTTCGATTTTGTTACAATTAATTTCGTATTCTCATCAACCGTCTTTTTAGGAAGTCCAAATTTACTTCTTAAGCTATATACAGGAATAACATCTCCTCTTAGATTAATAATACCTTCAATATAACTTGGAGCATTTGGAATGGGCACAATGTCCATATACTTTTCAATTGCTTTTACATGTAAAATCCCTAAACCAAATTCTTGGTTACCTAATTTAAATATGACCTGCTTCGTGTTATCCATACTTACTCCTCCTTATTTTTCCCCATACTTTTCCATTTTAAGTATGCATTAATAAAAGGATCAATATTTCCATCCAGAACACTAATTGCATTGCCTACTTCCTCATTTGTCCTATGATCCTTTACCATTGTATACGGTTGCATTACGTAGGAACGAATCTGGCTTCCCCAGCCAATTTCCTTTTGTTCTCCTCGAATGTCTGATTCTTTTTCCAAATTCTCTTGTTGCTTAAGCAGATATAGCTTTGCCTTTAACATCTGCATAGCCTTATCTTTGTTCTGGAATTGTGATCGTTCATTTTGGCATTGTACTACTATCCCCGATGGCATATGAGTAATACGTATCGCCGATGATGTTTTGTTAATATGCTGTCCTCCAGCACCACTAGCTCGATATGTGTCGATTCTAATATCATCATCTTTAATTTCGATATCTATATCATCTTCTATATCTGGCATTACATCACAGGAAACAAAAGATGTCTGACGTTTACCTGCCGCATTAAATGGGGAAATACGTACAAGACGATGTACCCCTCTCTCCGATTTAAGATACCCATATGCATTCTCGCCATTCACCTGTAACGTAACGGACTTCACACCAGCTTCTTCTCCATCTAGATAATCAAGGACTTCTGTTGTAAAACCTTTCTTATCTGCCCAGCGCTGATACATTCTGAATAACATATTGGCCCAGTCACAACTCTCTGTACCGCCAGCTCCCGCATGCAGAGTAATAATTGCGTTATCTTTATCATACTCCTCTGATAACAATGTCGCAACACGTAAGCTTTCGAATTCTCGTATAAATTCGTTCATTACTTCATCTACTTCAACTATTAAATCTGGATCATTTTCCTCATATCCCATCACGATAAGAGTCTGGGCATCTTCGTAAGTTTGGACTAATTCATCAAACTTTTCAATTGTTGCTTTTAACTCCTTAATCTCTTTCATATAATCTTGAGACGCTTTCGCATCTTCCCAGAAGGATGGCTTCTCCATGATCTCTTCAATCTCTTGGACTCTTAGCTTTTTATTAGCTAAGTCAAAGTGAATCCCCCACTTCTTTTAGTGGCTTCTCATACGTACTTAACGTATATTTATATTGATCTAATTCTACCACTGTTTTCACCTCTTTCATTTTAATAAACTTAGCAGAGTTCATAATCTTCTCTGTTGTTAGCTAGTATGGATAAATAAGGTAAAAGGGACGTTTTAATCTCCGTCCCTTTTCATTATATTATTGGTTTAATTAATAATTCTTACCACAACATTGTTTGTATTTCTTACCGCTACCACATGGGCATGGGTCATTTGGTTGAACCTTTTTACCAGTACGCTTTACAGGTCCTTTAGCAGATTCATCTTTGTTTGTTCCAGTAACTTTCGCTACTTCTTCTCTTTCTACGTTCTGCTCAATTCTAACATGCATTAATGCACGGATTGTATCTTCAGAAATCGCTTCAATCATTTCATCAAACATTTCGAATCCCATGAATTTGAATTCTACAAGTGGATCTCTTTGTCCGTACGCTTGTAAACCAATACCTTGACGTAATTGGTCCATATCATCTATATGATCCATCCATTTTCTATCAATAACTTTTAACAAAATAACACGTTCAACTTCTCTTAACTGTTCAATTTCAGGGAATTCCGCTTCTTTTGTCTCATACAATTTAACAGCCTTTTCTTTTAACTCTTGAATTAAAGCGTCTTTCTTCATTGTTTCTAGTTGCTCTTTTGATAATTCAACTTCTTCAATTGGAATTACAGGCAATAATAACTCATTTAATGATGCCAAATCCCAATCTTCCGGTAATTGGTCATCACTTATGCAACGGTTAACAAACTTCTCAACATTGTCAGTAACCATTTTATAGATAGCATCTCTCATACTTTCGCCATCAAGAACTTTTCTACGTTCAGTGTAGATAATTTCTCTTTGATCATTATTAACTTGATCATATTCAAGAAGATTTTTTCTAATTCCAAAGTTATTATTTTCAATCTTCGTTTGTGCCTTTTCAATTGCATTAGATAACATCTTATGCTCAATTTGTTCTCCATCAGGAAGTCCTAACGAATTGAACATGTTCATTAATTTTTCAGAACCGAATAAACGCATAAGATCATCTTCAAGTGAGATGAAGAATCTTGATTCACCTGGGTCACCTTGACGGCCCGCACGTCCTCTTAACTGGTTATCAATACGTCTTGACTCATGTCTCTCTGTACCAATAATCTTAAGTCCACCTAAATCAGTTACTCCTTCACCAAGTTTGATATCAGTACCACGACCAGCCATGTTTGTTGCGATTGTTACCGCGCCTAATTGACCTGCATCTGCAACGATTTCCGCTTCCAATTCATGGAATTTCGCATTCAAGACTTTGTGTGGAATACCTTTCTTTTTAAGAAGTTCGCTAATCTCTTCAGAAGACTCAATTGTTATAGTACCAACAAGTACTGGCTGTCCCTTCTTATGACTTTCGATAATATCATCAACTACTGCGTGTAGCTTCTCACGTTTTGTTTTATATACAGCATCTTGTCTATCAACTCTGGCAATTGGAACATTAGTAGGAACTACAATTACGTCCATACCATAGATATCTCTGAATTCTCTTTCTTCTGTTAATGCTGTACCAGTCATACCTGATTTCTTTTGGTATTTATTAAAGAAGTTTTGGAATGTTATTGTTGCAAGAGTTTTACTTTCTCTCTTAACCTTAACTTTTTCTTTTGCCTCTATAGCCTGATGTAAACCGTCAGAATAACGACGTCCTGGCATAATACGACCAGTGAATTCATCTACGATTAATACTTGATCATCCTTAACAACATAATCTTTATCTTTGAACATTAAGTTATGTGCACGTAACGCAAGAATAATATTGTGTTGGATTTCTAGATTCTCTGGATCTGAGAAGTTTTCAATATTGAAGAATTTCTCTACTTTATGAACACCTTCTTCAGTTAAGCTTACATTCTTATCTTTTTCATTAACAATGAAATCGCCTTCTTCTTCTATTTCTTCTTTCATAATGGCAGCCATCTTTGTTAATTCAGCACTTTCTTTACCACGTTCTAATTGTCTCGCTAATAAATCACATGCTTCATACAACTTAGTCGATTTACCACTTTGACCAGATATAATTAATGGTGTTCTAGCTTCATCGATTAATACAGAGTCAACCTCATCGATGATTGCATAGTGTAAACCACGCATAACTAGTTGTTCTTTATAGATTACCATGTTATCTCTTAAGTAATCAAATCCTAATTCATTGTTAGTTGCGTATGTGATATCACACGCGTAAGCTTCACGTCTCTCGTCATTTGTCATACTATTAAGTACAACACCAACTGTTAAACCTAAGAATTGGTGAACTTTACCCATCTCCTCAGCATCACGATGTGCTAAGTAATCATTTACTGTTACTATGTGTACACCCTGTCCTTCTAAGGCATTCAAATAAGCTGGTAGTGTAGATACTAATGTTTTACCTTCACCAGTTTTCATTTCAGTAATTCTACCTTGATGAAGAATTACACCACCGATTAACTGAACACGATAGTGTCTTAACCCTAATACTCTCTTTGAAGCCTCTCTCACTGTTGCATATGCTTCAACTAATATATCATCAAGTGTCTCGCCTTTTTCCAGACGAGCTTTAAATTCTTTCGTTTTATCCTTTAATTCTTCATCCGTAAGTTTTACATACTCCGGTTCTAATGCTTCGATTTTATCTACAATTGGATTTATTCTTTTTAATTCACGTTCACTATGTGTCCCAAATACTTTATTTATTAATCCCATTACTTTTCACTCCTATAATATTGGTGATATTCAAACTATTTTCTATTGTAACATTAGTCCCTACACTATTCAACTTATTTTTTTAAACAAGCCCCATTCTTTTACATTGTATATACATAAACTTTCCTTTTTTCCCATTATACACAAATAACCACAGTAAAAGTCAAAGGAGAAGGACTTTAACAAGTACCTTCTCCCTTGACCTCTATAATTAATAAGTTTCTCTAGAATTCTGGTTCTATCAAACCAAAGGTATTACCTTTACGTTTATAAACAACATTAACTTCCTCAGTATCTGCGTTTCTGAATACAAAGAAGTCATGTCCTAACAATTCCATCTGAATACATGCTTCTTCTGCATCCATTGGTTTAATTGCAAATCTCTTAGTACGAATGATATTAATCTCTTCGTCTTCGTAATCGTCATCAGTATCATCAACAAATGCTTGATTGAAATTAATTGATGCTTGTTTTTGTTCGATTAATTTATTCTTATATTTTCTCAATTGACGTTCAATAACTTCTTCAACTAAGTCAATTGATACATACATATCTGTGCTAACTTGTTCGGCACGAATAATATTCCCTTTCATCGGAATTGTTATTTCTATTTTCTGTCTTTCTTTCTCAACACTTAAAGTTACATGAATCTCTGTTTCAGGAGTGAAATACCTTTCTAGTTTACCAATCTTTTCGTAAACTGCTGTTTTAAGTCCTTCTGTCACGTCAATGTTTTTACCACTTATAATATAACGCATAATGCCCAACTCCTTTTACTTTAAATTTGAAATGACATCTGCTGTCTGCTTATGTCCTTCACCTTATATATACTAATCAGCTCTCGCCTATTAATATCCATCTAAATAATAAAGTCTTTTCATATTGTAAAGGTTGTTTTACATCAAATACTTATATAATTAATATGTATTTCTTATAAATGTATTATACCATAATTATTGAATTTATCAAGTGAGTTCACTATATTTTAACAAATATATTTTATATACATTTGTAATTGTCTGATTTAATAGGTTAATAGTTAATAATTAACCTAATATTCTCTGATTTAAAAACACATTCTTAATATTATTTGACAATACTAATGTCAAGAAAAATAACGAAAAAATTATGTCGAATGCGTTTTTTATCAATAAAAACAAAACACACATTCTATATTGACATAGTTATCCATACACTAAATTCACCTCATACACTGTGGATAATGTGGATAACTCCGTGCATAACTCAAAATGCCTATAAAACACGGCTTGTACATTGTGGATAACTTTCTCTATAATCCACATCTCCAGAAAATATTATTTACATTTTTTACTAATTAAATTGATAAAATTGTGCATATTGCTAGTATAGATAATTTAGATAGCTTTCTGTAATTTTAAATTGAAGTTCATTTTATATTATTGTCACATATCTTGTCCTATTTATTATACAACTCATCATTCTAACCGAATGTAATCACTACCTACTGTTCAGCATTTACAACTATAACAGCAATCAAAAACAAAAACGGATACACATATTATTATATGTGTATCCGTTTATTATATTATATATTTACTATATTCAATTTTATTCGTATTAACGTACAATTCTTCTAGCTGTATAAGGTGTTCTATAATTTACAGAAGAAGTCTTAATACCTGATCTTGGATTACTAGCATGTACTACTCTTCCACCACCGATATAGATAGCAACATGATTGATACTTCCTGATCCACCAGTATAGAATACTAAATCTCCTGGTTGTAAAGATCCCATATCTACTCTAGTACCTACTGTAGCCTGTGATGAAGATGTTCTTGGTAAACTATAACCAAAGCTCTTATAAACTGACAATACAAAACCTGAACAATCAGCTCCATTTGTTAAGCTTGTACCACCATATACATAAGGGTTACCAACAAACTTTTGTGCATATGCTGCAATATCACTACCAGTTCCTGATCCCTTAGGTGTTTCCACATTAGAAGAACCACTTGATGAACTTGAACTGTTTGAACTACTTGAATTGCTTGAACTTGATCCACTTGAGCTTGGTTTATTCGAATTGCTTGAAGACGAATTCGAGCTATTTGACGAACTTGAATTACTTGATGATGAGCTATTTTGCTGTTGCTGTTGCTTCTGCGCTTCTTGTTCTCTTTGTAACTTAGCTGCTTGTTCTTCTTCTGCCTTACGAGCTTCTTCTTCCGCTTTTATCTTAGCTTGTTCTTCTTCTATTGAAATGGCAGTTTCAAATTCAACTGTAATATCCACAAAATCTTTTGAAACATAACCAACTACGCCGTTATCTTCGTTCTCATCAGAACCACCATCAATGGAAACTTTAACCCAGTCATCATACTCTTTAAGTACAACATAAGACTCTCCAATCGGAATCATAGTTAATACTCTGGCATCTGTACTCTTCTTTTCTCTAACCTTAAGTGTAGTTGTATTAACTGTTGCAATCTTAGTTCCGTACTTTCCTACTAACTCTTCTGCATCAAAACCAATAGCTAAATACTCTGCATTGATGTATCCTTCTACATCACCAGATTTAATCTTAACCCATTCCCCTTTTGTTTCAAGAATGGTTGCCGCACTACCTTTATATAATTTACCTAATATCTTAGAGTCTGTATTCGCTTTCTTTCTTACATTAACATATGTAGGTGCAACTGAGATACCAACATTGGCATATTCAGATACTGGTTCTTCAACTTCTTCTGTTTCTTGTTCCTTCGCATCATCTGCTGTGGAATCATCGTTTTTTGCTTCTTCTGTTGAAGCATCTTCTACATCCTCAATTGTTGCATCACTATTATCTGTAATTGCAGCTTCTTCTCCAACCATTCTAGCGGAAAGAACACCAACAACCTCACTATCTCTTACTACATTACGAGCATTACTATTAACACTAAGCGAGAGTTCAATACCAGCTACTCCTGTCTCACCTGTAAACGATACTGCCTTCGTATTCATGATAGAACTAGTACATAATACTACAGTTGCTGCTAGACAAATCGATGTCCGTTTTAAAACTGCTTTCTTCATTCGAATACCTCCATTTATTAAATATCTATTGTAATTGTTACGAATTTGTTAATTAAACACTTGCTAATTATAACAAAATTTATCATTTTTGTCAATACTATGTCAACTTTTTATTAGTCTAAAGTAACAAATCACTAAACAATAGAAATTAGAAATTATCAGATTAATCAATTAATTCCTTATTTAATAAGTGTTCCGGCAGTATCTTTACATTAATTAATTATTAAACTTCGTTCAAATATTTTTCTACAGCTGTAATCGCATTTGCTCCATCAGCTGCTGCCGTAATTATTTGTTTTAATTGTTTTGTACGAATATCGCCTGCTGCATAAATACCAGGTACGTTTGTTTCACAATCTTCATTGGCAACAATATATCCAGCTCCATCCATTTCAACTACACCTTTGTACACATCACTGTTTGGTTGATTTCCTACAGCAATAAACACTCCATTCGTCTCTATTCTTCTTTGCTCTTTTGTTTCACGATTTGTAATATGGATAGCTTCAACAAAATCACTACCTTCAATCTTATCTACAACACTATCCCAGATTATTTCAACATTCTCCATTGACATAAGTCGATTGCATAAGCTCTTTGCTGCACGGAATTCATGTCTTCTATGAACTACATAAACCTTCTTACAAAGACGAGCCAAAAAGATTGCATCTTCAACAGCAACATCTCCACCACCTACTACAACAGTTGTCTTGTTTCTGAAGAAAGCACCATCGCAAGTTGCACAATAAGAAACTCCCATTCCTGATAACTGTAACTCACCATCAACACCAAGTTTACGATATGCTGCACCTGTTGCGATAATTACAGCCTTTGCTTCAAACACTTCATCATTGTCAAGTGTAATTCTCTTTATATTATCAATCACTTCAAACTTCATAACATCTCCGGTTACAAACTGCGCACCTAGACCATCGCAATGAGTTCTAAACTTCTCAGCTAATTCAAATCCACTGATTCCAGGTAAACCTGGGTAATTATCCACCTCATACGTATTGATGATTTGTCCTCCACTAATTGCATTCTTCTCAATAATAAGGGTATTCAGTTCTGCTCTTTGTGCATAAATTCCTGCAGCTAATCCAGCTGGTCCTGACCCAATAATAATAACGTCGTATATCATAATAATAACTTCCTTTCTTTTTCCTATTATTCTAATTCTTTCTTATATCTATCTCCAATTACTAAAATCTGATTCACCATCTATACTTCCTAACTAGATACATATATCTCTGTTGCTATCATCAACATAAGACATATAATAATACCAGCTATTAGTGGCAAAGAGAACATACTACCTTGTTTCTGCGCGGTTGCCTCTAATTCTCTTAATTCTTCTGGTTCATCTGATTCTTTAATAAGTGCCCCGGCTTTTTTCGAGAAGATCGCCTTCACATGGTCCCACCTGTTTGTATTTTTCGCAATTGTTTTATAAACAATATACGCTAATACAGATGCAACTACAGCAGACACAAAATAATATCCCATACCTGCCATGATCGTCTCCCTTGTGACTGGAGCATTAACAATCTCTTCATATTCCTCTACACTACCACTTACATCTTGCATAATTTCAGTCATCTTAGGGAGCATATATGTCATGATCACCGAGTTAGCATTGATAACAAAATGTACCACCATCGTAGATACTATAGAGTCTGTCGCTTCAATTAATAGTGCAAATACTATACCCATAGCAAACGCATAGGTAAACTGGTTAAAATTTTGATGCATTAAACCGAACAATAAAGCACTTAAAAATATCCCCATTTTTATGTTCGATTTACGATATTCATTATAAAATACTCCTCTAAATATAGTTTCTTCAAACAAACATGGAATTAATGCAACAACAAATACACTAAGAAACAATGAATTGTTACTAACGATATCTGTAACCGTACCTTGAATCATATTCTGTGAAAATAACAAGGAAATTGCATTAATCAAATTCATTACTGGCATAATTAAAATTGCAAACATAATACATAGCACTATATTAAATGGACTGATTTTCTTAAGGCGAATTGCTCTCTTAAGATTCTTCCGAGACGCTACTATGTATACCACTGACGGAATCAACAGCAACAATTGGCTAACTAACATCAACAGAAATGAATTATCAGCAACTAAGCGTATCCCTTCTATAATATAAGCTGATGCTATGCTAACTAATACGGTACATAAGAAAACAACTCCTACCATCTTTTTATTATTCATAAACTTTCGCTCCTACAACTTTCTAATATATATATTAATCCATTCATTATCAAGGAACTCTTCTCTACCGTCCTTCGTTATGAACATATCAACGATCTCTATATTCTGTTTTTCTCTACATTGTTCTAATATACTATCAAATGTAGCTTCTGTGTATGCATAAAAATTAATATCACTATTAAAACCTACAAAGTCCCCATGACGAAAAGACATATACATAACGCCTTCAGATTTCAAGCAATCAAATACTCTTTGCAAAGTTATCGGCAATTTTTCTGGTTCCTCATGAACTAAGGAAGCACATGCCCATATCCCGTCAAATACCTCTTTAAAATCTAGCTGATCATAGGTTAAGTTTAAAACTTCCTGACCTACATGAATCTGTGCTAATTCACACATCTTCTCTGCACCATCTAAAGAAGTAACATCAAATCCTTCTTCTACCAATAACAAACTATCTCTACCCGATCCACAGCCAAGATCCAAAACAGCTCCTCCAATAGGTAGTAATTCCGTAAATTGTTTTAATTGCTCTTCCATAGTCGCGTTCACTGTCTTTTCATAATACTCTTTAGCGAACCGATTATAATAGTCTATCGAATCCAACACAACTCCTCCTTTCAATTTATCTGTATTATAACAAATATACTATTAGTTTGCACTATGATAATTTAATCATAATAGTATATTACATTAATGGGGACTTTCTACGAAAGCCCCCATCGTTACTTAGATGTATTCTATTATTGATTATTTGATACATATTCCTCTATGCGTTCAATATCCTCAGGCTCATATGCAATAATATCCAATTGATCAATTATTCCATCTGAAAAAACACGTGCTAAAGACACGTACTGAGATAACTTAGATTTCAGATTAAGTCGATCCCCTTCTTCTGAAACTAATTCTACTTTTCCTTTGCAGGAATCAATCATACTAAAAAACGCTTCCGGATTTGATATATTCGTAATCTTCAAATTAACGTCTACTCCTTCCACAACTTACATCAGTACTTATATATTACACGATAATAGAACGCCCGCTTAGTGTGTGTTCTATTATTTAATCGCTATTGCTTCTATTTCAATAAGTACATCTTTTGGTAATCTAGCAACTTCAACACATGAACGTGATGGATAGTTATCTGTAAAATATCTAGCATACACTTCATTGATCTTAGCAAAATCATTCATATCTTTGATGAAAACTGTAGTTTTTATTACTTGTTCCATGCTTGAACCAGATTCTTCAACAAGGGCTTTCAAGTTCTTAAGAGCTTGTTCTGCTTGTTCTTCTACCGATCCTGTAACTAATGTGCCATCAACCGGATTAATAGGAATTATTCCTGATGTATAGATCATTCCATTTACTTCAACTGCCTGCGAGTAAGGTCCAATTGCTTGTGGCGCTTTATCTGTATTAATAATTGTCTTCATTCTAAATCCTCCTATATATGTCCATAATTCTATTACTTATTATATACTATAATTTATAATTTTACAGTACTAAATTGAAATTGTTTTAATGCAATGCCCTTATTTACATCAACACAGTCACGTCAAGATAAATTCTTTGTATCTAAAACGCCAAAATAATGTTATAATGTAACTTATGTAAAGTAGCGAAGCTACTTTTAGGTCTTTCACAATGTGAAAGACCGTTACTCCGCAGGAGTCATATGTTAACGAGGGAAATTACATTGTAATTTCTCGAGTCTTTTATGATATTGATTATATAGTTCTTTTATGTAAAGTAGCGAAGCTACTTTCAGGGCTTTCACATTTTATGAGCAGGAAGGTATGATTAGTAATGTATAGTTTTACAAATAGAGTTCGCTATAGCGAAGTAGATATAAACAGACAGTTAGATCTAGCTGGGATAATAAACTACTTTCAGGATTGTACTACCTTTCAATCTGAAGATCTCCACGTAGGCATTGATTATATGGACAAAGTAAATCGTGCATGGATGTTAAGCTCTTGGCAAATCATTGTTAACCGCAATCCTATTTTCGGAGAGACTATAACAACTTCTACGTGGGCATATGATTTTGATAGTATGTTTGGTTATCGTAATTTTACTATAACAGATGAGTCAGATTACGTTTGTGCTTATGCAAACTCAATTTGGATTTTAGTTGACTTGAATACTGGACATCCTATTAAACTTAATGAAGAACACACATCCACATATCCACTGACAGATCGTATTAATATGGATTACGCACCTAGAAAAATTCAAATCCCCCCCGATTTGCAAGAGGGACAACCTATTATAGTTGTCAGTTCATTTCTCGATACTAATAATCATGTAAATAATGGACAATATATTAAGATAGCGGAAGAATTCCTTCCAGAAGATTTTATTACACATGAGATGCGTGCAGATTACCGCGTATCAGCTCTTCTTGGTGATACAATTATTCCCAAGTACATGATCTCAGATAAGGAATGTATTGTTACACTCTGCAAACCAAACGGAAACCCCTATGCAGTAATACAGTTTATTGCATAATAACTTATTATAGAAAGGATTTACTATATGCATTTAGGAGAAATACAAACATTAAAAATAAACCGCTTTGTTGAGTTCGGTGCCTACCTAGTAGATGTAGATAGCACCGCTAACGGTTCAAGCATTAAGAACGGTGAAGTTCTACTACCAAAAAAGCAGCTTCCCGCAGAATCTAAAGAAAACGATACGATTGAGGTCTTCCTTTATAAAGATTCTGAAGACCGTATGATTGCAACCACAACAATCCCACCATTAACTATCGGTAAACTAAGTGTTCTTACAGTAAAAGAAGTTGCGCCAATCGGATCTTTCCTTGATTGGGGTCTTTCAAAAGATCTTCTTTTACCATTCAAAGAACAAACTTCACAAGTTAAGGTCGGGGATAAAATTCTTGTAACTCTTTATATTGATAAGAGTAACCGTTTATGCGCTACAATGAAAGTATACGAATATCTACAAACAAACTCTCCATATCAAAAAGACGATAAAGTCGAAGGTATTGTTTACGAATTAAGTAGAGACTTTGGTACATTCGTTGCTGTAGATAATATATACTCTGCACTTATTCCTAAGAATGAACTATTCGCAGATTACAAACCAGGAGATTTGATTACTGCCCGTGTTATTAACGTTAGGGAAGATGGTAAATTAAATCTAAGTACGAGGGAGAAATCTTATCTTCAACTTGACGAAGATGCTAATAACGTTTTCGAAGCACTTAAAGCCAATAACGGGTTCCTACCTTACAATGATAAATCAGATCCTGAAATTATCAAAGCTAAATTTAATTTAAGTAAGAACTCTTTCAAGAGAGCTATCGGTAGACTCTTTAAGAACAAACAAATCACAATTGAAGATGATGGTATCCATATAGTATAGGATGTAAAAAAGACAATTTTTTATGAGATCAGACTCATTGAAAATTGTCTTCTTATTTGTTAATTCTTCATCAGCATTTCCATAGTAGCTAGTAAAACTTCTGGTTCAATTGGTTTTGGAATTAGAAATTTTAATCCCAAGCTCTTAACTTCATCTATTGTCTCACCATCGCATATAGAGCTCAACATAAGGATCTTTGCCCCTGGCTCTTCTTTTAATAAGACAGATGCTGTTTCCATTCCATCGATGCCAGGCATAACTATATCTAAAATAGTAAGATCCGGTTTCATCTCTGTAAACATACGAATTCCTTCTTCACCATTTACTGCGTGCCCCATTACCCTATAGTCGTGTTTCTGTGTTAACTCTATTATCTGTCTCTTTATGAATGGAGAATCATCTATTATTAAAATTGTTTTGCTCATAATAATAACCATGCCCTTTCCACAGCCTGCAAACTTTGGGCCGAAGGCTCAAACTTGCGTGTGAAAGATTCATTTTTCACACTATTACCTCCTCTTAAGTTATGCACGACCCGCTAATTCCAAAATATCGTCAATTGTGTATGCAACCTTTAAGATCATTTCCCCGTACTCACTTCTAAAAAAAACGTTAGTATAACTCTCGTATTTATCCTCATTACTAATATCTATTTTTTCGTTCTGAACTTCCGGAATACCAAATCTAGCTGATTTTCCTATAATATTATTAATCGTTGAGACCGCCTGCCCAGTTGCAATATTGATATATTCCCTTATATATATCATAATATCTTCCTGCGAATTAACTGTATCCTCGCTCATGTCACTGACAATCTGATTTGCTAATTTCTGCGACATACAGCAAATCAGGATTAGATCATACGGCTCACCGGATTTTATTTTAACTCTTCCCGATATACAATCCTTATCTAACACAAACGGTAATACCTCTTCAAGTTCAACGCATGTTAAAAACGCTGTCACATCTTTATATCTGTTGATAAACAATTCCCCAACATCCAACGTTAAATGATTCATTACAAGCTCCCCCCTACCTATAATAATTCTTAGTTGTCTAGGAAACGCATCTTTGCCCTATCATGAAATTCCTTTTTACCCTGCGGCTCTTGGACTTTTTCTTGATATAAATTCCCTAAGTTATTTGCCATCTTGTCCTTACATTTTTTACAAAAACGACCAGTCTTAATAGTTACTCCACAAGATTCACAAGCAATACCAATTGGTGAATCATCAGCAAACGCAAGTCTTTCCTCTCTAATCCATTTCCTAATCTGCCCTGGCGTTACATCATTCTCTTCTGCAACCTCTTGAAGCCCTGCTCCCGGATGGTCATAGACATATTCTTTTACTTGTGTAAACTTATCGTCTAACTTCTTCAAACAGTTTTGGCATAAAGGCGCTCCTCCAATATAATTAAATAACTTTCCACAGTCTTTGCAATTTCTTACATCCATGTTGTCCCTCCTAAAAACCCTTTCCTATACTCAAACTGATAAAATCAATTTCTTTTATTCCCGTCTGTAATAATACTTTGGCACATGCATCTATCGTACTACCTGTTGTATATATATCATCAACCAACATAACCTTACTATATGGTGCTATATTGTAAATAGGATTTACCACAAACGCCTCATTTAAATTTTTTGCTCTTTCCCTATCATTCAATCTTTTCTGTGCCTTGGTTTTATGACAACGTAATAGATAATTTTCTATGACCGGAATCCCTACACTTTTACCTATTCCCCTCGCTAATAGATATGCTTGATTAAACCCTCTCTCTTTTAATTTTGATTTATGTAAAGGTACTGGAATGAGTACCTCTGGTGCAACTCTTATTATCTCTTCTTTATAATAATGTAGTATCTCTTGAATATAATACTTACTATATTCACGCCTATGATGAAATTTGAAGTTAGCAATTGACTTCTTAACCTTTTCATCATAGATCCACAGTGAAATTCCTCTATTGTAATTATGAGTTGTTTTCGTACAGTCAAAGCAATACTCTTGTTCTTCTTGCTCTATTGGTTTTCCACATTTCAAACACTTAGGCACTTTTATTACCTGAAATATATTAACACATCCCGGACAAACAATTTGTTGCCTTGGTGCAATAATATTTCCACACACAGGACAACGATTTGGATATACGTAATCAATTATACTAATAGCCTCGTCTCCCTTTTACTTTAATTAACAATATATATTGACATTATACATTATAATCTGCGATAATGCACCATAAAAAATCATGTTTTGTAAATGTTTGCTATAATTTCCATGGTTATTGTTACTAATTTTCTATACGATAAAATTATTTCATAATCTCTTTCAACCTTGTATCTAGACTTGTATATCTTTCTTGTTCACTTACATTATCAATCATAGACTGTACTACAGAACTACTCCCTACCAAAGTTACACAGCTCTTTGCTCTTGTAACTGCTGTATATAATAGATTTCGATGTAAAAGCATCTTCGGTCCTGATAATACAGGAATTATAACAGCCGGATATTCACTTCCTTGTGATTTGTGTATCGTAATTGCATATGCTAACTCTAGCTCATCTGCCTGTTGAAAAGAGTATTCCACATATCGAATCTCATCAAATACTACGGTTATAATTTCTGAGTACAAATTGATCTCTTTAATAATACCGGTATCTCCGTTAAATACACCGGTACCTTTCTCAAAGCTCAAACCAAATTGACTCTTACATTCCCATTCAATCTGATAGTTATTCTTAATCTGCATCACCTTATCTCCCTCACGGAAGATGCGCCCTGATATCTCTTTCTCACGTTTTCCCGTCTCAACCGGATTAAGATACATCTGTAACACCTGGTTCAATCGATCGACACCTAATTCACCTTTTCTCATTGGTGTAAGTACTTGAATATCATATGGTTTTGCATTCACGTATTTTGGCATCTTATATTTGATTAGGGTAAGCATTACTTGTATAATCACAGTAACATCATCACGTTTTAGCATAAAGAAGTCTCTACTCTTATTATCAAGTGTAATTGGTTCCCCTTTATTAATCTTATGGGCATTTACAATTATATCACTTTCCTTGGCTTGTCTAAAAATCTTGTTCAATTTGACAACGTGGAAAACATTAGATGTAATAACATCTTTCAGAACATTTCCTGGCCCTACGGAAGGTAACTGGTTTACGTCACCTACTAAGATTAATCTAGTGCCTACAGTAATTGCTCGTAGAAGTGCATTCATTAAACTGATATCAACCATAGACATCTCGTCTATAATAATTGCATCCGCCTCTAGCGGGTTCTCCTCATTTCTCTCAAAATTAAGCCTTGAGTTAGAGTCATCTGGAGCCCCTGATAATTCTAAAAGTCTATGAATTGTCTGCGCTTCATATCCCGTGGTTTCACTCATTCTCTTTGCCGCACGTCCTGTAGGTGCCGCTAAAAGAAAATCCAACCCTTCCGCCTCAAAGAATTTAATAATCGTATTAATAGTGGTTGTCTTACCAGTACCTGGTCCACCTGTTATAACAAGTACACCATTACGCACTGCTTCCACAACGGCATCTCTTTGCATCTCATCTAATTCAATCTTTTCGATCTTCTCAATTTTCTTAACTCTATCTATTATTTCATCAATACCCACATCATATTGTTCATTCAGATCATGAAGCATACGTGCTACATTCAGTTCACTATAATAATAGTTAGTACTATAAACTACCTTCTTATCATCGATTTCTTTGATTACAACTCTCTTGTCAATCATCATATCCATGATATGTTTCTCAATCTTATCAGGTTCAATTATTAACATCTGTGCCGTCTTCGCTATCAACGAATCTATCGGTAGATATACATTGCCCGATTGGGAAGCTTGCAATAATACATATAGCACGCCTGCTTTAATACGAAACTCTGCATCTCCACCAATACCCACTTTAGAAGCTATCTCATCTGCAATTCGAAAGCCTACTCCGCTGATATCATCTGCTAACTTATATGGGTTTTCTCTAAGCACTTCATACATACGACTTCCATACTGCTTGTATATCTTTACTGCTAAATTATTCGTAATTCCGTACTTTTGTAAGAATAACATTGCATCACGCAAATCCTTCTTATCTTCAAACTGAGTACCAATCTCTTGTGCTTTTGCTATACTAATCCCCTTTACTTCAGCCAATCTCTCTGGTTCTTGCTCTATTATGCGAAATGTATCTTCTTTAAATTTACGGACAATTCGCGCCGCTAGAGCAACGCCAATACCTTTGACAGCCCCAGATCCTAGATATCGTTCCATTGACATCATATCTTCTGGTTCTTTAATATCATAGCTCTGTACTTGAAATTGATCTCCATATATTTGGTGTGAGATATAATTACCTTGTAACTCTACATATTCTCCTTCATTAATAAACGGAAAACTTCCCACACAGGTTATATCATCATCTTCTCCGGTTAAGCTTAGCACGGTATAACCATTTTCTTGATTACGATATACTATTTTTTCAACATAACCCTGAATTGTTTCACTCAACTCTTATTCCTCCATACTCGTGCTTTTTCAACATAATATCATTATACATATTAATAACAAAAAAGAAAAGTGCTATTATGTTACAGGCATTCCTGCAACTATAATAGCACTCGTCTTATCTATTGACGTTTCATAGATTCATATAACATCTGAGCGATTCCTAGTTCACCTGTTTCGCTCATATTTTTTGCGTACTCTTGATATATTGTGTCCCCAAAATACTGCATGTATTCATTATTATCATCTTCGCTCTCAGGAACCATGCTTGTCTTCATTGATTTGAAAACTTGTTCAATAAGATATGATTCGAAGTCCTTACAGACCTCCATAAGTTCATCATCCGAAGCTTTAGAAGCATTCGTATTACTTAATTTATCTTTTAATTGTGTAGCTTGCGTATTTTGTTTATTTAATTCTGATATAGTGTTATTATACGAAGCTAAAGAATCGATTGACATATCAATTCACCTTCTCTTTCCGATTATCTAAGGTTATTTGCTTGTTGAAGCATCTCATCTGATGCCGTAATAATCTTCGAGTTCATCTCATATGCCCTTTGAGCTACAATCAAGTTAACCATCTCATCTGCTGTTTGTACGTTAGAGCTTTCTAAGTAACCTTGTTTAATAGACACATTTGAGTTTGCTGCCGCATTAACTCCCCAAATAGCTTCCCCAGAAGCATCTGTTTCTTTCACAATACTGTCTGAAGATTTTAACAAGCCAGCTGGATTATTGAATTGTGCAACTCCAATTGTTATACCTAATGATTGCGCGTTATTGTTCTCATCTGGATAACAGAAGTTACCATTAGCATCAACTGTTAATTTGGACGTATCATACTCTGGACCAAATACTATTGGCTTGCCATTAACATCAAGCACTGGATTACCACTTGAAGTTGCCAGTACCATACCTTCACTTCCAGTTGCTAAATTAAAAGATCCACTTCTTGTATAACCTACAGAACCATCTGCCATCTGAACCATAAAAAAACCTGAACCTTGAAGAGCAAAGTCATATGTATTTCCTGTCTCTTGTAAGGATCCTTGTGTATAGTGTGTTGTAATTGCTGAGTTACGTACTCCTAAACCCACTTGCGCAGATGTCGGTTTTGCATCCCCGTTATTATCTGTTGTTGTATCTTGTATTGTTTGGTACAACAATGTTTTAAATTCTGCCGACTCTTTCTTATAACCAACTGTATTAACATTTGCTAAGTTATTCGCAATCGTATCAAGGTTTGTCTGTTGTGAAACCATACCAGACGCTGCTGTCCATAATGAACGCATCATATCAAACACCTCTTTCTAAATGATTTTTATCTATATATCATATCCCGGATTAATAATAACTGATCCGTTTCCCTATCATATCTTCTTAACTATACCTTACCAACTTGATTAACTGTTTGGTCTAACAATTGATCTTGTGTCTTAATTACTTTTTGACCAGCTTCATAGGCTCTAGTAATATTAATCAAATTAACCATCTCTGAGATAACATTAACATTCGATTGTTCTGTGTAACCTTGTCTTATAATACCAACGCTATCTTTTTGAACAGCACCATCTACAGCCTTGTAATTATTATCTCCAGCTTTCTCTAGAAAATCATAATCTTCAAAGTCTGCTAACTTTACTTTATCTATATATTGTTGATCTGCATAGATTGAACCATCTGCATCAATCGCTACTGTTTGCACGTTCGTAGGTATCTGAATATCCCCACCTTCACCTTGTAGATGATTTCCATATGCATCAACTAAATATCCGTCTTGTGTCATTTTAAAAGAACCATCTCTTGTATAGCCAAGAGACTCATTACCATTCTTATCAGTAATTGATACCGTAAAAAATCCATTACCTTCAATAGCTAAATCGTATGTATTACCAGTTTCACGAAATGAACCTTGTGTATAATCGGTATAATATTCACCAAGTTTTACTCCTAAGCTCATCGTGCCAATAGGTCTATTCGTATAGGCTTCTGATGCATCATTAATCTTGATCGTTAATGCTTCATCAAATGATTGGCTCGTTACGTTTTCTTTCTTATAACCTACTGTAGCCGCATTAGCTAAGTTATTACTTATTGTATCTAATCGTTTCTGCTCATTAATCATTCCTGTATAAGCAGTGTATAATCCTCTAACCAACTCTTATACCTCCTACTGTAAATCTATGGGTCACTACTGACACTATCTCTTATCCTATATTTCGTCATATTCTTTTAATTTCTTTATAGTGCTTATTATCTATATATTTCTTTAAAAATACCAATAAGATTCACATTCCACCCAAGATGGAATGTGAATCTTATTATCTAGTCTCTTTTACCACTTAAAAATTCAACGAACTTTCCTGTTCCAATTGCAACAGCTGTCATTGGTTCTTCTGCTGTCATTGTATTAATTCCTGTCTTTTCTTCAATAAGTTGTTCTAATCCATATAATAAACAACCGCCACCTGTTAAAACTATACCACGGTCTGCAATATCAGCTGCTAATTCTGGTGGTGTTTTTTCTAATACACTGTGTACCGCTTCAACGATTTGTGAAGTAGTTTCTTTTAATGCTTCTTCGGTTTCATCAGAAGTAACTGTGATTGTCTTTGGAAGACCTGTAACTAAGTTACGACCACGAACATCTAAAGTAGCCACTTCTGGTCTTCTATAAGCAGATCCAATCTTAATCTTAATATCTTCTGCAGTTCTTTCACCGATTAGTAGATTATGTTTCTTGCGCATGTAGCGTACGATTGCTTCATCGAAATCGTCTCCAGCAATTTTAATTGATGTACTAACTACAGTACCTCCTAATGAGATAACTGCTATATCAGTAGTACCACCACCTATATCAACGATCATGTTACCACATGGTCTTGAAATATCGATACCAGCTCCAATTGCCGCTGCAATAGGTTCTTCTATAATAGCAACATCTCTTGCACCTGCTTGGTATGTTGCATCTTCTACCGCTTTCTTCTCAACTTCTGTTACCTGGCTAGGTACACAAACACTAATCCTAGGTTTTCTAAAACGTTGTTTACCAACTGCTTTTTGGATAAAATACTTAAGCATCTTCTCTGTTACTGTATAATCAGAGATAACCCCTTGTCTTAATGGTCTAACAGCTACGATATTACCTGGTGTTCTACCAAGCATTAATCTAGCTTCTTCACCGATTGCTTTAATTTTGTTAGTATCTCTATCGAATGCCACAACTGAAGGCTCTTTTAAAACTACGCCTTTTCCTTTGACGTAGACTAGTACGCTTGCTGTCCCCAAATCAATACCAATATCACTGCCCAACATATGAAATCTCCTTTCAATTCCAATCATTTATTATAATATAATTTTTACAGTCATTATCTAATTTTTTCCATTATTCAACTAATTAAACATATTCAATATCATTATATACGTATTAGTTAATTAAATCAAAGGAAATTTTTATTTTCTACAATTTTCTCGCATTGTTACATATTAGAGTATCATAAAATGCATCTTTCTGCAACTCATTAGCAAATCTACATTATACATAAAGAAACATTGTATACTTATTATAACCAGTATACAATGTTTTATAAGTTGATTTACTCTTCTTTACCAGCTCGTATAAACAATCCCGATTTAATTAATGCTGGCCTTAATGCTACATATAATAATGAAGCAATTATAACCGAAGTAATAGCATTTACTAATGTTGTAGCAGCTGTAATCGTAGATAATGTTTTCGCCAAATTAGCTTCTAGTCCAAGTAAATATCTTTTATAGAAATATCCAACAATCGGATCAGCTACTACATTAAATGCCATACCAGCAATCGCCGATAAAATAGTCCACCTCATAATATATGGTCTATCATGTTCTTTGCTTAATTTTGCAATCTTATGAGCAACAAATCCTACGATAAGTCCTATACATAATTTTAATAAGAAGGTCTTCGGTGCATATGTAACGTAATCAGAGGACAAATCTGCAATTGTCATCCCAACAGCGCCTGCGAGCCCCCCCCATACTCCACCAATTAAGAGTGCTCCTAAGACACAAAATGTATTTCCAAAATGGATTGCTGTTTTTTCCATACCAATAGGAATATCAATACGTAAGAATTGAAATCCTATATAACACAACGCAGCCATCAAAGCAGTCTGTGCAAGTTTTAATGTTGTTTTTTCCTTATTCATACTACCACCACTTTCTCTGTTTTTAAGTAGTATACGGATTTTCTGGCGCATTGTAAAATACCAATTACCAACTCTTTAATGGTACCAGATTTGTTGACATGGGTTCCCCATGCCAACACCAACTAGTAATTACTCATTATTAAACTCTGAGATTTAATGTTAAAAAAAAGAATCATTATGCAATCGATCTACTACTTCTGTGATTCTATCTTTTGCTTCATAACCCGTAGTAGAATTTTTGATATAGTTAACAAGCTCTTCCTTCTTACTATCAGTAAGCGCTGAGAAATTAGCCATGGCTTTCATATCAAGGGCTAATGACATTCCTAATCCAACAGGTAGTTCACCATTCTCTGTAAATGACATTGTTACACCTCCTAAATTACTCATTAATTAATTTCTACCTAATTATTTTCTGTAATTTAAGGAAAATTATGAATGTACTTTTTACCACTTACTATTTTAACATTATTTTATTAACATTTAATAAAGTTAATTACTTTTTAATAACAATATGATATAATACTTATAATTACAACATACTTGCCTTTTAACAATTGTTTTAATGGAGGATTTTATGAAACCATATAGAATATTTAGTGATAGTTCTTGCGACTTAACGCAGGAATTATTAGATCAATACAACATAACTACAATTCCTTTTTATGTATCATTTGATCAAGAAACATACCTAAAAGAAATTGTAGAAATTTCTATATCTGACTTTTACCGCCGACTAACTACAGAAAGCGTATATCCGAAAACTTCACTTCCATCTGTTGAAGATTACTGCGACAAGTTTGAAGAAGCAATTTTGGCCGGATATGACGTTCTTTGTTTAAATATTACTCTTAAATTTAGTGGTTCTCACCAATCAGCAATGACAGCAAAATCTATTTTACAAGAGAAATATCCTGATAGCCGTATAGAGGTTATTGATTCGTTATTATGTACCGGTTGTCAAGGGCTTTTATTGCTTGAAGCTGCTAAGATGCATGAAGCTGGCTATTCTCTTGCTGATAATGTTGCTAAACTCCTTGAATTACGTGAAACAGGTAGAGTAATGTTTACTCTAGGCACTCTTGAGTACTTACAAAAAGGCGGTAGAATAGGTAAGGTTTCCGCACTTGCAGGAAGTTTATTAAATCTAAAACCACTTATTGTCTTAGAAGACGGCGAACTCGCTCCTTACGGTAAAGTTCGCGGTTTCAAAAAAGCCATTGATAAAGTGTATGATATGATAGCAGAATATTTCAAAAATAATAATCTTGATTTTAATGATTATGAATTCTGCGTTATTACTGGTACAAATTTTGATGAGGCATCAATCTTCCTCGAGAAATTACCTTCAGTACTCAATAAACCAATTATTCATCCTATTTTCACACTAGGAACAACAATTGGTACCTATACGGGCCCAGATATAGTAGGTGCTTGTTTTATACGTAAATATGACGCGTAGTAATAGAATTATTCTAGAAACTTTTTCATCGTAATGATTTCACATGCCAGCAAGAACAAGAATTTGTTCTGCTGGCTTTTTTTTAACTATTTCTTCAATTATCTGTGAATGTAAAAAACACCCCTTATAAATAAGGGGTGTTTAATATATCAATCTATTCGATTAATTATTCGATTACAGTAGCAACTTTACCAGAACCTACAGTACGTCCACCTTCACGGATAGCGAATGATAAACCTTGTTCCATAGCGATTGGGTGAATTAATTCAACTGTAATTTCTACGTTATCACCAGGCATACACATTTCAACACCAGCTGGTAACTCGATAACACCAGTTACGTCAGTTGTTCTGAAATAGAATTGTGGTCTGTAGTTGTTGAAGAATGGTTTATGACGTCCACCTTCATCTTTAGTTAAAACGTAAACTTGAGCAGTGAATTTTTTATGGCATTTGATTGAACCTGGTTTAACAAGAACTTGACCTCTTTCGATATCTGTTCTTTGAACACCACGAAGAAGTGCACCGATGTTATCACCAGCTTGAGCTTCATCAAGAAGTTTACGGAACATTTCGATACCAGTTACAACAACTTTACGAGATTCTTCTTTGATACCAACGATTTCAACTTCTTCATTTACATGAAGTACACCACGTTCAACACGGCCTGTAGCAACAGTACCACGTCCAGTGATTGAGAATACGTCTTCGATTGGCATTAAGAATGCTTGATCAGTAGCACGTTGAGGATCTGGAATATGAGCATCTACAGCGTCCATTAATTCCATAACTTTATCTCCCCAAGGACCATGTGGATCTTCAAGAGCTTTTAAAGCAGATCCTCTGATGATTGGACAATCAGTGAAATCATACTCTTCAAGGTTTTCAGTGATTTCCATTTCTACTAATTCAAGTAATTCTTCATCATCAACCATGTCACATTTGTTCATGAATACAACGATGTAAGGTACACCTACCTGACGAGATAATAAGATATGCTCTTTAGTTTGAGCCATAACACCGTCAGTTGCAGCAACTACAAGGATAGCACCATCCATTTGAGCTGCACCAGTGATCATGTTCTTAACGTAATCGGCATGTCCTGGACAGTCAACGTGAGCGTAATGTCTCTTTTCTGTTTCATATTCAACGTGAGAAGTAGAGATAGTGATACCTCTTTCTCTTTCTTCTGGAGCTTTATCAATGTTTTCAAAATCTACAGCAGCGTTACCAGCAACTCTTTCAGAAAGAGTTTTAGTGATAGCAGCTGTTAATGTAGTTTTACCATGATCTACGTGACCAATAGTACCAATATTACAATGTGTTTTCGTTCTTTCAAACTTAGCTTTAGCCATTTTTAAGTGTCCTCCTTTAATATGCGCCCTTTGGGCTACAATACTGAATTCTCTATAGTGAGTCAGTTTATCCGACTCTGTTATAATCTTCTTACGAATGTATAACCCATTGAAGATTATTGCCTCATATCACTAATTATATTTCATATTAGGGATATTTTCAAGAAAAATTTTGCGTAAATACAGTTTTAACAAGGTTTTTAGCACCTCTCGTATGAGAGATTTTGTCACTTATAGTCAACTTATATTTACTCTCACTTGGCAAGTGCCAAGTGAGGATTATTTATTGTTTAATAAATAAATTATTTACTCTTTGCAGCAATAACTTTTTCTTGAACTGATTTTGGAACTTGTTCATATTTTTCAAAGAACATAGAATAGTTTCCACGTCCTTGAGTCTTAGAACGAAGGTCAGTTGAGTAACCAAACATCTCAGCAAGAGGAACATAACCTTTAACCATCTTACCTCCACCGATGTCTTCCATACCTTCAATACGTCCACGACGTGAATTGATATCACCAATTACATCGCCCATGTATTCTTCTGGCATAGTAACTTCAACTTTCATGATTGGCTCAAGTAATACTGCTCCACCCTTATTCATAGCATCTTTAAATGCCATAGAACCAGCGATGTGGAAGGCCATTTCACTTGAATCGACTTCATGGTAAGAACCATCATATACTGTAGCAGAAACACCAAGTACTGGGAATCCAGCAATGATACCAGCTTTAGTAGCTTCTTCAATACCAGCACCAACTGCAGGGATGTATTCTTTAGGAATAGCACCACCAACAACTGTTGATTGGAATTTGAATGTTTCTTCACCATTAGGATCCATTGGCTCAAATCTAACTTTACAGTGACCGTATTGTCCACGACCACCAGATTGTTTTGCGTATTTACTATCAATATCAACTGCATTAGTGAATGTTTCTTTGTAAGCAACTTGAGGAGCACCTACGTTTGCTTCAACTTTGAATTCACGAAGAAGTCTATCTACGATGATTTCAAGGTGAAGTTCACCCATACCAGCGATAATTGTTTGACCAGTTTCATGATCAGTGTGAGCACGGAATGTTGGATCTTCTTCAGCAAGTTTTGCTAAAGCTTCACCCATCTTACCTTGACCAGCTTTTGTCTTAGGCTCAATAGCTAATTCGATAACTGGTTCTGGGAATTCCATAGACTCAAGAATAACTGGATGTTGTTCATCACAGATAGTATCACCAGTTGTTGTAAATTTGAAACCAACAGCTGCTGCGATATCACCAGCATAAACTTTATCAAGTTCTTCTCTCTTATTAGCGTGCATTTGTAGAATACGTCCAACACGCTCTTTTTTATTCTTAGTAGCATTTAATACATATGAACCTGAGTTCATAGAACCAGAGTAAACTCTGAAGAATGCTAATTTACCTACGAATGGGTCAGCCATGATCTTGAATGCTAATGCTGAGAATGGTTCGTCATCAGATGAATGTCTAACTACTTCATTACCATCTTCATCAACACCTTTGATTGCTTCAATATCAGTTGGAGCTGGCATATACTCAAGGATAGCATCAAGTAATTTCTGAACACCTCTGTTTCTGTAAGCAGAACCACAGCATACAGGAATTGCTTGACAATTACAAGTAGCTTTTCTAAGAGCTGCCTTTAATTGTTCATTAGTTGGTTCTTCACCTTCAAGGTAAGCCATCATTAGATCATCATCTAACTCACAGATTTTTTCAATTAATTCACTTCTATATAATTCAGCATCATCTTTTAAATCTTCTGGGATATCAGTTACTACAATATCTTCACCCTTATCATCATTATAGATGTAAGCTTGCATTTCAAATAAGTCAACGAGACCTTTGAAGTCATCTTCTTTACCAATAGGTATTTGAAGAATAATTGTATTTTTACCAAGTCTTGTTTTGATTTGATCTACTGCACCAAAGAAATTTGCACCTAAGATATCCATCTTGTTGATGAATGCCATTCTAGGTACGTTGTATGTGTCTGCTTGACGCCATACATTCTCTGATTGTGGTTCTACACCACCTTTAGCACAGAATACACCTACAGCACCATCAAGTACACGTAATGATCTCTCTACTTCTACAGTAAAGTCAACGTGTCCTGGTGTATCAATGATATTGATACGGTGTTCTTCAGCGCCTGGTTTTACTTCAGTTTTCTCATGTAAAGTCCAGTGACAAGTTGTTGCCGCTGAAGTAATAGTGATACCTCTTTCTTGTTCCTGCTCCATCCAGTCCATAGTAGCAGTACCTTCATGAGTATCACCGATTTTATAATTTACACCAGTATAATATAGGATACGCTCAGTTAATGTAGTTTTACCTGCATCGATATGAGCCATGATACCTATATTTCTGGTTCTCTCTAACGGATATTCTCTTCCAGCCAAGGGATTTTCCTCCTTTAAATAATCTGTGTTTCTCTTGCAATTCCTCTCAAATATACAAGATAGCAAAGAAGATACGGGTATCTGCTTCGCTTGGTTAACTGTAACCTAGTTTTATTATAACCTCTTACTTAACCAAAGTTACGTAAGAGGTTACCTAACATGTTATTGGCTTATTCAGTTGATTAAGAAGCCCTGCAATTAAGCAGAGAATCTTACCATCTGTAGTGTGCAAACGCTTTGTTTGCTTCTGCCATTTTGTGCATATCTTCTTTTTTCTTAACAGATGCACCAGTATTGTTAGCTGCATCAAGAATTTCGTTTGCTAATCTTTCTTCCATTGTTTTTTCTCCTCTTTTACGAGAATACAATGTCATCCAACGAAGAGCTAACGCTTGTCTTCTATCTGGTCTAACTTCGATTGGTACTTGGTAAGTTGCTCCACCGATACGTCTAGCTTTAACTTCAAGCACTGGCATAATGTTGTTCATAGCTTCTTCGAAAACTTCAACAGCATCTTTTCCAGTTTTTTCTGCTACTCTATTAAAGGCTCCGTATACGATTTTTTGTGCAACACCTCTCTTACCATCTAACATAATGTTATTGATAAGCTTTGTTACAACCTTGTTATTGTATAATGGATCTGCTAATACATCTCTTTTTTGAACATGTCCTTTACGTGGCACGGTGCTTCCCTCCTTAATACGTGCTGATTGGTTAAACCAATCAATACACTTGTTAATTCATCGGTACTCACATATTGTGTCAATTACAAATAATATCTGCAATTGTTTTTCTGTGTTCGTAACCAGCTTAATATATAGTCACCTGCAACCTACAGGAATAAACTCATTAACCCGGCACCTCTTAAATCAGAAAATTGCGATAATGTGGTTACTTATGATTCTTATTTAGCGTCTTTTGGTCTCTTAGCTCCATATTTTGAACGAGCTTGGCGTCTCTTAGCTACACCTGCAGTATCAAGTGTACCTCTAACGATATGGTATCTAGTACCTGGTAAATCTTTTACTCTACCACCTCTGATAAGAACAACACTATGCTCTTGTAAGTTGTGGCCTTCACCTGGAATATAACTAGTTACTTCGATTCCGTTAGATAAACGAACTCTGGCAATCTTTCTAAGCGCTGAGTTAGGCTTTTTAGGAGTTGCTGTTCTAACTGCTGTACACACACCTCTTTTTTGTGGTGATGATGTGTTAGTAGTTTTCTTGTTTAATGAGTTGAAACCTTTTTGAAGTGCTGGAGAAGTTGATTTCTTCTCTACAGTTTGTCTTCCTTTTCTTACCAATTGATTAAAAGTTGGCATTCTTTTCACCTCCTGCGGTAATGATGTTTTTTCTGTGGTTGCTGTTTTCATCAGCTTTAGCGGTACAAATATACTATACTAGTAAATTGCACACTAGATGAGTATAATTCAAAGTTTTCGTCTTGTCAAGGGCTCACAAATAAAATTTATAGTATTTTGTATTTTCACACTAGCTTAGCTATACGCCTTTACTACCGCCGATATAATCACTAGGCCTAACGGTCCTAATAGAAAACCAAGGATACCGAATAATTCAACTCCGATTACCATGGCCATCAACAAATAGATTGGTTTAATCCCAATCCTATCCCCTAGTAACTTAGGCTCTAAAAACTGTCTCATTAATTCACAGATTAGATAAATTGTGATGATCACCGTAGCATGCAAAATATCCTTTGACAACAGCTCTATTATAGCCCATGGAATTAACACTAGTCCACAGCCTACTGCTGGAAATGCATCCAATAATGATATTAGAATACCAATTAATAGTGCATACTTATTCTTTATAAGTAGTAAACCACATGTCATAATCGCTGCAGTTATCATCATTATAATAGCTTGTGTCTTCAGATATGCAATACCAGTCTCAGATAACTTTCCAGTTACTTTATGAATATCTTCATAAAAACGAGAATTTTCATAATATCCCTTATATTCATCATAGTCTTTCATCATCATTAATACTCCGATAAATACAATAATAATTTTACCAATGATATTAATTATTAATGCTGCAATTCCAAACGAACGCCTAGTAATATTGGTTACCATCTTCTCCTGGACTCCAACGAAAAATTTGGTACCATTACTATAGATAAAATCGTATGCCTGCCCTTTATCTAGGCTAAACATCTTATCACAGGCACCAGATATCTTTTGTAATCCGCTAGTAATCACCTCTTGATAAACCGGCATATTAGACACTAAACTACTAATCTGCTCAATCAACTTCTTTCCTAAGAAAAATAGAGCCGTAGAAATTATTCCTACCAAGATAATTAACAATATTGTGGTACTAATCATCTTTAACATCTTAATTTTGTTATATAACCAGTTAACAATAGGACGCAACAGCTTTGTAAAAAAATAAGCTAATATAAAGGGCACAAACATCAGTAAAGCATAACGAAAAAAAAGATACACTACTATGCTTGTTCCTATTATTAATAATACAGTCTTTATCTTAGCGCGTTTTATATCTTTTTCCACTAGAACACCTCTGCCACTTATCATTACACCTCATGCTACACTTCCTTATATAGTGTCTGTCATTTAGTATAAATTATGCGACTAAAGTGCTAATTTTCTCGCCTTTTTATCTTACTCTCCCATAAAGAAAAAGCAGACTTGTAGTCTGCTTTACTGTATATTAAAGATTAAATTGTTTAAAAACTCCAGCCTTGGGGCTCGCGTCAAACTGCATTCTTTTCTTTGATATCGGATGGGTAAATGCTAATGTATGCGAATACAATCCCACATTAGCCCATCTCATATCTGGGTTTTGTTTCTGTCGTTCTATGAATGCATTGTTGTATTTTGTATCTCCCCATAATGGCATTTGATTTCCCGCCATCTGTACACGTATCTGATGATGTCTTCCCGTCTTAAGTGTCACCTCTATTAAAGATACCGGATACCCCTGCTCATCCTTAGAAACTGCTAAAACTTGATAATATAGTACTGCCTTTTTACCATTCTTATCATTTACATTCGTAATCTTTGAAGTATTTGTTCTTGCATCTTTAACTAGATAGTCCACTAACTCTTCTGCTTCTTTACCTAATTTATCTGATAGGTCTTTATCTACCACAGCGTAATACTTCTTTTCCATCTTTGGTAATGGGTTCTTACCACTTTGTTCACCACTAACCTGACTGCTTAAAGACTTTGCAGCGACAGGAGTTTTACCAAAAACTAAAACACCACCAACCGGTCTGTCCAGACGATGAATAAGTCCTAGGTAAGGTTCCTTTTTCTCAGTTTGTTTCTCATACAGATAATTCTTAAGCTCATTCACCATGTCAATGTCCATAGAACGATCACTCTGTACTAACATACCGACAGGTTTCTCACATACTATCACATGGGAATCTTCATATATAATAGGTACCTTCATAACTCTCCTTACTTGATTCCTTATACTTTAAAGCGATATCCAACACCCCAGATTGTTTCGATGTATTGAGGTTTTGAAGTATTTAATTCAATCTTCTCACGTATCTTCTTAATATGAACAGTTACTGTTGCTATATCTCCAATCGACTCCATATCCCAAATTTCTTGGAATAACTCTTCTTTTGTATATACATGATTAGGGTTTTGTGCAAGAAATGTTAATAAGTCAAACTCTTTTGTTGTAAAGATTTTTTCTTCTCCATTTACGTATACACGTCTAGCAGTTTTATCAATTTTGATACCACGAATCTGAATCATTTCATTTTCCTTTATGCCAGTTCCAATTAATCGTTCATATCTAGCTAGGTGTGCTTTAACTCTTGCCACTAATTCACTTGGACTAAAAGGCTTTGTCATGTAATCATCAGCTCCAAGTCCAAGTCCGCGAATCTTATCAATATCATCTTTCTTCGCTGAAACCATAATTACAGGAATATTCTTTTCTTCTCTTATCTTCTTACAGATTTCAAATCCGTCCATATTAGGAAGCATAAGATCTAATATAACTAAATTATAATCTTCTGCGAGTGCCCTCTCAGCACCCGTGTCACCAGATGATTCTATATCTACCGTAAATCCACTTAATTCAAGATAATCTTTCTCTAGTTCCGCAATTGCAAGTTCATCTTCAACTATTAATATTTTACTCATTCCTTAATTCCTCCTATATCGTTCTTATTATCCGTTTTTTTAGATTTTTCCTTCTGTGAAGAATACTCTTCTTGAATTGACTTATTATCTTCGGATTTGCTCGAGGAGTTCTTATCTGTACTAGACTTATCCTTTGCCGGCAAGAAGAAAAATCTATATTTGCCCTCTCCTACTCTACGACTTTTTGAGTTTGAGTTATCTCCCACTTCAGGTAAATCCTTAAGTTCTTCCTCATTCTCTTCTACCTTCTTAAGGGTAAAACAAATCGTTGTTCCAACTAATTCTTTACTACTTGCCCAGATACTTCCGCCATGTTCTTCAATAATCTTCTTAGCAATAGCAAGACCAAGCCCTGTACCACCTTTAGAAGAATTTCTCGACTCATCTGTACGATAGAAACGATCAAAGATATTAGGCAAATCCTTTTCTGCAATACCCTTGCCGTTATCCTCCACATCAATACGAACATAATTTCCCAAATCGTTGATACGTACATTAATAATGCCTTTTTTCTTATCAATGTATTTAGCAGAATTTCCAATAATATTGTTTACTACTCGCTTTAATTGCTCAGGGTCTGCAATTACTCGTACATTGTCATCTGTATAGTTAAAATACGCTACATCAATATTCTTAACCTCAAGATCTAACCCTAATTCTTCAATACAATCTGTGAAATACTGATCAACATAGATCTTAGCAAAATTATACGGAATTGTGTTACTGTCTATCTTCGTATAGAACGACAACTCATCTACTAACGATGTCATATCTACTGCTTTCGTATAGATTGTTTTTAGATACTTTTCTCTCTTTTCTGGTGTATCTGCGACTCCATCCATGATTCCTTCTGTATACCCCTTTATAGCTGTTAATGGAGTCTTTAAATCATGTGAAATGTTACTAATCAATTCTTTCGTATCTCTTTCATATTGCATACGAACTTCAATTAATTCCTTAATTTTGCATCTCATATCCTCAAAGTCTTCACATAGTGCTCCAATCTCATCATCCTTCTCTGCTTTTACAGAGAAATCTAGATTACCACACTTAATCTTATTCGTGGCAACTCGTAATGTACGTAAAGGGCGTAATACACTGCGATAAATCCAGAAAGTAAGAACTGCTGCTGTAAAGAAAATTATAAGAATGAATGCAATAGAGCATTGAATAATTGAAGACTCTAATTGTGGTATCAATTTATTAACATCTGTTACTACAAATACTGTGCCTTCTGTTCCATCTTGATAATAAAAATCTTGTTGCTTAACTAAACACGGATAATCTCCACCTAGATAAATACCTCCATCCGTGCTAATTGTATAATCCGCGAACTCTGGTAAATCCTCGCTGATACGACTTAATTTATATCTATCACCGGCATATTCAATCTTGTCGCCTTTTCGCAGTACGATGAACGAGTACTTACCTACCAATTCAGAGTTTAAACTACGAATATAATCCATATCCTCTAACCGTTCTGGTTCTTTTAAAGCGGTTAGCTTTATCTCATTATATACGCCTCTAGTTACTCGATTTAGTAACTGCATAGGATTGGATATAACTTGAAATGTATTAGAATCCACATCATATGTTTGCTGAATGGATATAATTTGATTATTAATAATCAAGGTACCGACCGTCGCAATCATAATAATGGGAAGTGATATAATCGTAATGAATGCAATTGCCAATCTCCCACGCAACTTCATCTTGCCACCCTCTTTATTATCTTTCTAATAATTAGACTTGTTAACTTATGACTCCTTCGGAGTTTCGGTCTTACACTTCGTGCAATCCCTAGAAGTAGCTTCACTGCTTCTCATAAGTAACATTATAACATAAGGGTCCTTTATTTACACATAAACTCTTCAATTACTTTCTTAACTTTTTCTAAAAAAGGTGTGCTACCCTTTTATCTGATAGCACACCCTCTATAATCTTATAAGTATTTCTTTAAAACATCTACTTTATCAATTCTTTCCCAAGGTAGGTTAAGATCGTTACGTCCAAAGTGTCCGTAAGCTGCTGTTTGTTTGTAGATTGGTCTTCTTAGATCAAGCATCTTGATGATTCCTGCTGGACGTAAATCAAAGTTTTCGCGAATGATGTTTACTAGATCATCATCTTTGATTTTTCCAGTTCCGAATGTGTCAACCATAATAGATGTTGGTTGTGCTACACCAATTGCATATGATAATTGAATTTCACATTTATTTGCAAGTCCTGCTGCTACGATATTCTTAGCTACATAACGTGCTGCGTAAGCTGCTGAACGGTCTACTTTCGTACAGTCTTTACCAGAGAAAGCACCACCGCCGTGACGAGCATATCCACCATAAGTATCAACGATAATCTTACGTCCTGTTAAACCACTATCTCCGTTAGGTCCACCGATTACGAATCGACCAGTTGGATTAATGAAGAAATTTGTATTCTCATCTACTAATTCTTTAGGAAGAATTGGATCGAATACATATCTTTTGATATCTGCATGAATTTGCTCTTGTGTAATATCTGCTGCATGTTGTGTTGAACAAACTACTGCATTTAAGTGAATTGGTTTTCCAGCTTCATCGTATTCTACAGTTACTTGTGTTTTACCATCAGGACGTAGATAAGCAAGTGTACCATCTTTTCTAACTTTAGTTAATTGACGAGCTAACTTTTGTGCTAAGTAGATAGGGTAAGGCATGTACTCTTCTGTTTCGTTTGTAGCATAACCAAACATCATACCCTGATCTCCTGCACCAATTGCTTCGATTTCAGCGTCTGACATTTTGTTTTCTTTTGCTTCTAATGCACGATTTACACCCATAGCAATATCAGATGATTGTTCATCTAAAGCTACAATAACGCCACAAGTGTTTGCATCGAAACCTTTTTCAGATGCATCATATCCAATCTCTTTAATTGTATCACGTACGATTTTTTGAATATCTACATATCCTTGTGTAGTAACTTCACCCATTACTAATACAAGTCCTGTAGTAATTGCTGTCTCGCAAGCAACACGGCTCATTGGGTCTTGTGCTAATAAAGCATCAAGTACTGCATCCGAAATCTGATCACAGATCTTGTCAGGATGCCCTTCTGTTACAGATTCTGAAGTAAATAATAATTTTTCCATTCGTATTGTCCCTTTCTTTAATTATTATTTCTTATAGTCGTACACTTTCTCTATACCACTTATAAAATGGGTATAAAAAAAGTCCACATAAGTGGACTTGATTCTATAATCACCAAATCCTCTTATTGCTCGATTTTACTCGCTCAGGTTGGCACCTTCCACTTAGGGGGTTGCCGTGACTTCATAGAGCCTTTACTCTCCGTCACTCTGAATAAGAGAAATAATAATATTCTTAAATTGAATTGATTTCTTGTTAACATATTTAGCATACTCTAAAATTAGATATTCGTCAACTAATAATTTGTTATTGAGAACTTTGCAACAACAAATTCATATTACCTTTACAATTAACCCTTTAAGTCGATATCCCCAGATACTGTCTTGGCACTTATTCTACTACCTTGATTTCCAAATGTGTAGTGTCCACTCTTACAATCAGATTGGTACATTCCCATGTATCCAATGTTCACATCTCCAGATACCGTACTAGCATTAAGTACATAACCATTTTGATTATTATCTAAACGAATGACAATATCTCCACTAATTGACTCATAGGTAGCCTCTGCATCCCTTTGCATTCTTACAGTTACATCACCACTGATACTCTTTAAGAAATACTCCTTAGACAATGCATAACTTTTCACATCGCCACTTGCAGATTGTGCCTCTAATCTATCAATAGTACTTTCCGTGATTTCTACATCTCCACTGCTACTATTACATTTTGTGAATTTCGAATCTGTATACACTATCTGTACATCACCGCTACTTGATTTCGCATATAAAGTATCTACAGTACTGTTTTCAACACTAAGATCGCCACTACTAGAATGTAAATCCGCTTCTGTACATACTGTCTGTCTCATATTAATTTCTCCACTAGCACTGTACACAGCTAACTTCTGTAGTTTTATTCCTTCTATTTTACAATCCCCACTTGCTACTTTAACTTTAATATCCTCTACATGGCTAGGTACCTGAACAACTAATAAAAGGTCAACGTTTCGTAATACACGGAATAACATCTTACTGAAGTTTTCTTTCACACCTACAAAGAATGTATCTCCTTCTTGATAATGGTAAAATTGATACGCTAACTTATCTTTTTCACTTCCATTATTGGTATAATCGACTTTGAAAGTATCACCACTCTTTATTATAATATCAGCACATATTCCATCTATTTGGACTTTAGTAAATGGTATATGTGAAGATGATTCCTTTTTTTGTTCAATCTCCTTATTAGCAACCGCAAACGTATTCGCGTTAGCTATTACAGTTGCTTTCGAATCTTCCTTAGCCTTTTGATTGACTGTTCCCATTGCGTCAATTTCTGCAACTATCTCCTCTACGGAACCAAGTTCAACACAAATCTCTTCTTCTGATTTGTTATATTTTATCCCCATTCTAAAATGCTCTTCATAATCACCAATCACTTCTTCAATAATTCCTTGATCTACTCCTGCCTCACATAAGGCTGTTTTAATTTGTGATAAATATTCATCTCTGTTCATATTAATTACCCTCCCTACTAATAAAATAATCTACTGCCTCTACGAATTCCTTCCATTCTTGCTTTAGTTTACCTTGGTATGCAATACCACTTTCTGTTAAGTGATAATACTTTCTTGCTGGTCCTTCTCCAGACTCTACTAGATATGTCTCAACATAATTATCATCTTTTAATCGTTTCAAAACCAAGTATAATGTTCCTGTCGCAATAACCATCTTTTGCGAAATCGCCTCTGTTAACTCATAACCATAACAGTCACAGCCTAAAAGTTTTGATAAAACGCATAGCTCTAAGGCCCCTTTTTTAAATTGTGGATTCATCTTTTCTTGTTCCTCCCTTCTTTAACCTATGTATTCTTTCTTGTTTGATATATCATACCACATGCTATTCTATAATGCAACATAGTATTTATAAAATGTTATGTAAAAAGATAAGGCTTTCCTTAATATGCATTAAGGAAAGCCTTATTATCACCATATTTATTCTTTTCTAACTAGATTGTTCGTCGTTTTCATTTTAACAAATAGCGGAACATATTCAATAATAACAGCAGAACTTTCTAAGCCATACCATTGTATTTGCGTTCCTGCCACATGCCGAATGGCATACTTTATAGATATTGCCACTCTTTCGTATGAAGCGATATCACTTTCTGGTGATATCATTTTTCTAATAATACAAAATCCAAAGCTACCGACATTCCCACCTGTCCCATAAATTGAATATTTTGGTTTCTGCGATGGTAATTCCCTAGATGCGATTAAATCAGTAACTATTTGTCGTAGATATACATTAATTCTTTGATGCACTTTAAATCCAAGATACAATCTCACTCGGAATACATAATCGGTTCCAAAACTATCCACGGTATATGTGTTTGTAAAAGGTTCATCTGTAACAATAACACTTACAATCCAATAGGCTTTTGCTCTCTTCGGTTTCTTATTGAATATAGAATACAATACATCACGGTCTATTATATCGCTTTGAGTATTATGAGTTATATAAACAAGGTTATCTGCTGTTAACGGCAAGGATTCATCCCCTCGAAGCTTTTCAAACATAGCTAGATATTTTTTAATATTAAAATAGTTTGCTTGTGAACGTTCAACCGCAGTTCCATAATACCAAACTAACATAACTCCGAATAATATTATTGCAATTAGTAATGCAATATAACCACCTTTGAAAAACTTAGTAAGACTTGAAACAAAGAAACAACTCTCAAGACCACCAAACAAGAGTAGAAATACAATTGGTGATATACGTCGCATTTTAACTTTCCATAGGTAAGTAAATAGCAATATCGTAGTCATCAGCATGGTCATCGTTATTGCTAATCCATATGCTGCTTCTAGTCGTGCACTTGAACGGAAATATAATACTACGCCAATACAAGATACCATCATAACTGCGTTCACCAAAGGTATATAAATCTGCCCTTTTGTTTCTGATGGGTATCTAACCTTCAATCTAGGCATTAAATCAAGACGTGTTGCTTCCGACACTAATGTGAATGACCCTGTGATTAAGGCCTGCGAAGCAATAACCGCTGCCATTGCGCTTAAGATTACAGCAGCCATCCTTACTTGATTTGGTAACATTTGAAAGAACGGATTCATATCCTCAATCCTAGCTAGCGCTACGTTATTCTTATTATTCATAAGCCATGCACCTTGCCCTAAGTAGTTAAGAATTAAACATACCTTCACAAAGGGCCAACTGGCATATATATTAGCTTTTCCCACATGCCCCATATCTGAATACAATGCTTCTGCACCAGTGGTAGCAAGGAATACACTTCCAAGAATCATAATTCCTTCTTTATTCATAGATGAATTGAATAAGATGTTTATTCCACGTAGGGGATTAAGGGCTCTTAGTACATTAAGGTTGCCTCCCATGTTTACTATTCCAGCTACAGCGAGGAAGAGAAACCATATCATCATAATTGGTCCAAAGGTTTTACCAATTAAACTAGTTCCAGCCCTTTGTATTAGGAATAATATACTGATGATAATAACTGTGATAATTACAATTCTTGTTTGACTATCACCCAGAATTTCATAGACCTTTGGTATACTCCTAAGTCCTTCAATGGCTGTAGTTATAGTAACAGCGGGTGTCAATACCCCGTCTGCAAGCAATGCAGCTCCTCCAATCATCGCAGGTACAATTAACCATCTTGCATATTTCTTCACCAAACTAAATAATGCAAATATTCCACCTTCACCATGATTATCTGCCCTCATCGCAATCAAAACATATTTCACAGTTGTTAATAGTGTTAAAGTCCAAATAATTAAAGACAGGGAACCCAGAATAAGTTCATCATTAACTTGATCTATTCCTCCGTTCCCTGCAATTATCGATTTAAGAACATACATCGGTGATGTTCCAATGTCTCCATATACAACACCAAGCGCGACCAGTACGGCTCCTTTACTTAACGGAATAGATACTGAACTTTTCGGCTTTACCATAACAATCTCCTTTTTACTTATATCATATAATATCAATACTAAGCTGCTCGTTTATTGAACTATTAGAATATATTTTATGTACTTATATAAATACCAGCATGAGTATAGCAAATGATAGTACATTAAGCAAGGTAAGATATCGCCAAGATTTTTCTACTGATAGGCGACTCTATATAATGGTTTATTCCCTACTTATTTTAAATCAAAACACTATACTATTGTAGAACATTGTAAATTATTGAATACATATATATTATGTATCTTAATAAATTGGGAGAGTAACTTATGAAACAAAATAATATATGCTACACACGATACCAGGTGGATTTACTTAATCAATTGCGATTACTATGGGAACAACATGTCCACTGGACACGTTCCTTTATCATTAGTACAGCTGCTAATTTAGGTGATTTAGAACCTGTAACAAAGCGATTACTTCAAAATCCAGGCGATTTTGGTAAGGTATTTCAGATGTTTTATGATGACAAAACTGTCTCTACCTTCGTAAATCTCTTTACACAACATCTTCTAATTGCCGCTGACCTTGTAAATGCTGCTAAAAATGGCGACACGAACGCTGCTAACGAGGCACGAACCAAGTGGTATAAAAATGCTGATGAAATATCAGCCTTTCTTGCAAGCATTAATCCTTATTGGAACGAGCAAGTATGGCGCAATCTTTTTTATAGTCACCTACAGATGACCGAACAAGAGGCGACTCTTAGACTTGCAGGAAAATATGCTCAAGATGTAAAACTATATGATATGATAGAACAGGAAGCATTAAAAATGGCTGATTATATGTTTTATGGTCTTATAAATAACTTTAACTATCAATAATCTCTGTTTGTTTAAGGCATCACCTTTAGATTGAGGTGATGCCTTATATCTGCTTTGATAAGTCAACTCCTCTTTGATTCTTTGAAACTATATGGTACAATTAACTTATTTATAAACCTAATAACTCAACTTGCTTACAACTACACATAAGGAGATCCAAATTATGAATGTAAAACTTATTGCCAGTGACCTAGATGGTACGCTATTACATAATGGTGCACAAGAAGTTAGTCCAGAGATCATAGATTGTATCAAAGAATTATCCAATCATGGAATCCTCTTCGCCGCTGCAAGTGGCAGACAATATGCTAACTTACGTAGATTATTTGCACCCGTTCAAGATGATATTGCATACATATGTGAAAATGGCGCACTTGTTATGTATAAAGACCAAATTATCTCTAAATCCTGTATAGACCGTACAGTTGGTTTGCAATTAATGGAAGACATCATAGACAAAGGTGCTTGTGAACTTCTATTGTCTGGACAAACAACCTCTTACGTACAACCAAAGAATCCTTATTTCGCTTACTTTTTAGAACATATTGTCCATAATAATGTTACAGTAGTTGAAGATTTTCATAAAGTAGATGAACCATTTTTTAAAATATCGATCTGTGAAGAAACCGGTGTGGGAGAAAACTCAGGCCCTTTCTTTATCGACAAATGGGGATCAACTTTAAAAGCAACCATTTCTGGTTTTGAGTGGCTAGATTTTACTCATCCTGATACCAATAAAGGTAATGCATTACTATCTCTATGTGAGCATCTTAAACTAACTCCTGATCACGTTATGACATTTGGTGATAACTATAATGATATCGAAATGCTCACCACTGCCAAATGCGGTTATGTAATGGACGGTGCAAAAGAGGATATCAAAAGTCTTACCAGTTACCATACAACCTCGGTTGAGCAAACTATACAGGAGTTTTTAAAATCCTTAGAGTCTTAATCTAATTTAATGAAATCTTATCAAAACTATATATAAGAGTTCGCCCATACTGGAAAAATGAGAAAGCAAACAATTTTTAATTTTGTTTGCTTTTTTGTTATTTTTATTGACTTTTTGTACGGACAGTTTTATAGTATAGTTTATATATTAGTAAACATATTTATGATTTGTTTGTTTTTCATTCAGCAAACATCTATGTTATAGAAAATTGTGAAACTCCGATATGTCGTCGATGCGGGGAAGAGTTCCGCAATTTTCTAAATATATTCAAAAGGAAGGATATTACGATGAACTTACACTATGAAGTTAAGAACTATCTAGATAAGCAAGGCCGTTTGACCATATTCCCGGCCAAGAAGAAGAATCAAAAAATAGCTCTCTTCTATCTAGCTTCTAAGATTAATGCCAATCAAATATATACAGAAAAAGATGTAAATTCATTACTTGATGAATGGCATACTTATAATGACCCCTGTACATTAAGACGTGAGTTATATAATAATCGTTTTATTGGACGTACGGAAGATGGTTCTTCCTACTATAAGGAAAATCCGCAACCAATTCCTACAGACTTTGATATTGATGATTCTTTCTCACCACCTGATGTTCTCAACAGTTTCAAATACCTTCTTCCTGAATATCGACTAATCCGGTTAACAAAAAAGCACAAAGATGAACTTTATGAACTAGAGTCCTCTAATCCATATTATTTTAGTATTTCACAAGATCACCCCGTCACCCCTGAAGAATGTATTGCTGTTCTAGAAGCTATACCGGAAAACTTTCCTCTTAAGCAAAAATTTTATATTGGTATATATATAGGAAATCAGATGATTGCTGTTATGGAATACCTTGTAGGGTATGACTATGAACATACCTCCGATATTCAGACCATCTGGATTGGATTTTTCATGATTCACGGAAGTCACAAAAATCAAGGCCAGGGTAAACACATTATAAACACTTTCATACAGGCGGCTAGGGAAAATGGAATCCATAAAATTCAATTGGCATGCAGCGAAGGCAACAAAGAGGGTAATCCCTTCTGGACAAAGTTAGGATTCAAGGAAATTGCAAAGGTGGACACTATTCTATCCAATAAAGAAACACGTTCTGTTAACGTAATGAATATTTCACTATAACATATGTAAATATAATCCTTATACCAAACCTTAATATTCTTATCTTCCTTGATACGAGGAATAAACTAAAAAAACGAGATCATTGATCTCGTTTTTGGTATGTGATGCTAAGCGAAAGCATATTTTTCGTTGAATATAGCAATTAGCTACTCCTCGAAATCTTCAGGTGCGAAGCTCAAGTTATTAAGTTCTAATTCTGTTAACTGCACTATGCCAGCCCTGTATTAGACTATATCTCTCATCTTGGTCCATATTGGCACGAAAACTTCTCGATAGATGCCAGTTCTCTCTTATCTCTTCTTTGCTTTTGTAATAGCCCACAGCTAAGCCAGCCAAGTAAGCCGCTCCAAGTGCTGTCGTTTCAATACATTTAGGTCGCAACACTGTTGTATCCAATATATCAGCTTGGAACTGCATAATAAAATTATTCGCACTCGCCCCACCATCTACTTTAAGACTTCTCAAATTAAGTCCAGAATCATTCTCCATGGCTCGCACAATATCGTGAGCTTGGTAAGCAATGGATTCTAATGTCGCACGCACAATATGCTTATTATTAACACCTCTTGTAAGACCTATAATTGCTCCTCTAGCGTATTGATCCCAGTACGGAGCACCAAGCCCTGTGAATGCAGGAACCACATATGCTCCATTCGTATCTTTCACTTCCATAGCTATTTTCTCTGACATTGCAGCATTTTCAATTAATCCTAATTCATCACGCAACCATTGGATCGCCGCACCAGCAACAAACACACTACCTTCTAATGCATATTCAATATTGCCTTTCATGCTTGCTGCTATGGTTGTTATTAAACCATTCTTTGATTCTACCGCTTTGTTACCTGTATTCATTAGTAGGAAGCAACCTGTTCCATACGTATTCTTTACTTCACCTTCTAAGAAACAACATTGTCCAAATAACGCTGCCTGTTGATCCCCCGCTGCACCAGCTATCGGTATATTTCCTCCTATGGCCTCTATCTTTGTTTCTCCATATACTTCACTTGATGATTTTACTTCTGGTAACATACATTTTGGAATATCAAGCAATGAGAGAATTTCATCGTCCCACTTACACTCCTTGATATTATATAGCATCGTACGAGATGCATTCGTATAATCTGTTACGAATACTTTTCCTTCCGTTAGATTCCATATAAGCCAGGTATCAACAGTTCCAAACAGTAAATCCCCATTCTCCGCACGCTCTCTTGCACCTTCAACATGATCAAGTATCCATTTAATCTTCGTTCCGGAAAAATATGCATCTGGTATTAGACCTGTTTTCTCCCTAATCATTGAGTCCATCTCCGCCTCAATTAGCTGGTCAATTATATAAGAAGTTCGTCTACACTGCCATACAATTGCATTATATACCGGTTTTCCAGTATGCTTGTCCCATACAATTGTTGTCTCACGCTGATTAGTAATTCCTATAGCAGCAACATCTTCGGCCTTTGCATTAATCTTCGCCATAGCCTCTGTCATAACACTTATTTGAGATGACCATATGTCCATTGGATCATGCTCCACCCAGCCAGCCTTCGGATATATCTGTGTAAACTCCTTCTGTGCCATACTTACTATATTTCCTTGTTTATCAAACAAGATACATCTCGAACTTGTCGTTCCTTGATCTAAAGCCATTATATACTTCTTCATGTCAATACCCAAGCTCCTTTCACTACCTTCTCATAAATATCTCTATACAAATAATAAACAACTACATACGTAAAATCAAGGTAAATTCTATGTTAACATTTTATCATACTTCTATTTGTCCTTTTGATTCCCTCTATAGTATTATTCCTTCTTATTGGCTTTTTACTTCTTGACTATCTAATGTTATATGATATACAGTTATATAAGTATAACAATGTCTATATAGTCATAGTTGCACGAAAAATAGCTACTTTATAATCCTGATAACTAAATAGTTATAAAATTTTATAGAAAGGAACCATGCAATGAATTATTCTCTTAATTTTTGAGAGTAGAATCATAATTATCTCGCGGTATGCATGGGTATCAACATGACCAAACTACTTAAGAAAAGAAATCCTAACACCTCACCTACTTATGAGGATCCCCACTTGATGCGACATTACATAATACGAATTCTTATGCTTGCAATACCTATTGCACTTCAAAACTTAATTAATGTAGGTGTTAGTGTGACAGATACTTTAATGATTGGAAGTATCAGCGAGGAGCAAATGTCGGGTATCTCATATGCCAATCAACCCTACTTCATATTCACTACCGTTCTATTCGGTTTAGCCTCAGGGTCTATTGTCTTAACTGCTCAGTACTGGGGAAAACGTGAATTAGAACCCATTCGTGCTATTCTAGGACTTATGCTCAGAATTGGGGTTGTTGCAGGTTTCTTAGTATCCGTATTCGTTCTTACCTCTCCTGAAACAGCTATGTCTATCTTCACTAATGAACCCGAAATCATCGCATATGGCGCTAAGTACTTACGTATTGTTGGTTTCTCTTATATGTTCTCAGGCTTCACAGGCGTCTATTTGATGAGTATGAGAAGTACAGGCAATGTATATGTATCAGCATGTATCTACGGAATCTCATTTATATTAAATGTGTTCCTAAACTGGGTATTAATCTTTGGTCACTTTGGAATGCCGAGAATGGAAATTGAAGGGGCTGCTACTGCTACTCTAATTAGTCGAATTTTAGAAGCCATCTTAACGGTTGGGTATATGTATTGTCTTGAAAAGAAATTACACTTCAAATTAAAAGACCTTTTCCATAAAACTCGTAAATATTGGTCAACACTAGTACGGTTTAGTATTCCAGTCCTATTAAGTGAAGTTTGTTGGGGCGTAGGCATCTCTGTGCAGGCTGCAATTATTGGTCGCCTTGGAAAAAGCGCTATCACTGCCTCGAGCTATATCAATCAAGTACAACAACTAGCTGGTATTATCTTAATCGGATTCGGAGTTGGAGCTGGTATTGTTATGGGGAACATCATAGGCGAAGGAAAAGAAAAAGAAGCTTTACAGGTTTCTAAAGTACTGTTAAAGGTTAGTGCCATACTTGGCGCTATCGTTGCTGCCGCCGTTCTTGCATTCCGTCCTATTGCTCCAAACTTCATCAATTGTACAAGCGAAACAGCTGCTATGATACAAAATATGCTCTTTGGTGCAGCATATCTCTTATTCTTCCAAGCCTTTAGCATTCTTACTATGGCTGGAATATTACGTGGTTCAGGAGATACTATATACTGTACAACTCTTGATGTGTTAACACTGTTTGTATTAAAAATCGGGCTAGGCCTCTTTGTAGCAATTGTATTAAAACTAGATCCAGTTATTGTATATATTATCTTATGTAGCGATGAGATGTTAAAAACCCTCCTAACAGTTCCTAGAATCTTGAAAGGAAAATGGATTCATCATACAACTATGGATTAACGTATACCATGTAACAATCATTCAGAGATGACACAAAGAACTTTGTTCGTTCAAAAAAAGAGAAAAGGAGAACTTTATGATGTATTATCATAAAGTTCTCCTTTTTCTATATATCATTTATCGAGAATATTTCAATTCTATTCTTCATCATCAGATGCAAACACGAAGTCTTCATCATCATCTGCTAATAAAACTGACTCTAAATCTCCATCCATATCATCTATATTTGCAGCAATTACATCATCATCTTCACCTAAGTCATCTGATAATGTTAATTCTTCTGCAACATCACTATCAAGTTTTACTGAACGATATCTCTTCATACCTGTACCAGCTGGTATAAGCTTACCGATGATAACATTTTCCTTAAGACCGATTAATGGGTCAATCTTACCTTTAATAGCTGCTTCTGTAAGAACCTTAGTAGTTTCTTGGAAGGAAGCTGCTGATAAGAAGGAGTTTGTAGCAAGTGATGCTTTCGTAATACCAAGCATTACTTGTTTACCTTCTGCTGGTTGTTTACCTTCTGCAGTAAGTTTTTCATTGATTTCATCATAGTCGAGAATATCTACTAATGTTCCTGGTAAATAATCTGTATCGCCATTTTCTTCGATACGAATTTTCTTTAACATCTGACGTACAATAACCTCAACGTGCTTATCATTGATTTCTACACCTTGTAAACGGTATACACGTTGTACTTCTTGTAGCATGTAATCTTGTACTGCACGAACACCCTTAATCTTAAGGATATCATGAGGATTAACACTACCTTCTGTTAACTCGTCACCAGCTTCAAGGATTTGACCTTCAGCAACTTTAATTCTTGAACCGTAAGGGATAAGATATGCCTTAGATTCCCCTGTTTCGCTGTTTGTTACGATAACTTCACGTTTTTTCTTCGTATCACTGATTGTAACAGTTCCACCGAACTCTGCGATAATAGCAAGACCTTTTGGCTTTCTTGCTTCGAAAAGTTCCTCGACACGAGGAAGACCTTGTGTGATATCATCACCGGCAACACCACCAGTATGGAAAGTACGCATTGTAAGCTGTGTACCTGGTTCACCGATTGATTGAGCTGCGATAATACCAACTGCTTCACCTACTTGTACTGGCTCACCAGTTGCCATGTTCGCACCATAACACTTAGCACATACTCCAATATGAGAACGGCAAGTTAAAATTGTACGAATCTTTAATTTTGCATCATATCCAGCATCAACAATTTCTTTTCTATTAACAATTCTTGCTGCACGTTTTGGTGTAATCATATGATTTGCTTTAACAATAACTTCACCATTATCATCGCAGATTGTTTCACAAGAGAATCTACCTGTAATTCTCTCTTCTAAGCTTTCAATCATTTCTCTACCATCTGAAAATGCTTTAATCCACATACCTGGGATTTCTTTACCTTCTTGACAGTCAAGTTCACGGATAATTAAATCTTGTGATACGTCAACAAGACGACGAGTTAAGTAACCTGAATCGGCTGTACGTAGGGCTGTATCGGAAAGACCTTTACGAGCACCATGTGCAGAGATGAAGTATTCCAGTACGTCAAGACCTTCACGGAAGTTTGACTTGATAGGAAGTTCGATTGTTCTACCTGATGTATCTGCCATCAAACCACGCATACCAGCAAGCTGTTTAATCTGCTTATCGGAACCACGGGCACCAGAGTCAGCCATCATGAAGATGTTGTTGTATTTATCAAGACCAGTAAGAAGTGCTTCTGTAATTTCATCATCGGCTTCCTTCCAAGTCTCAATAACAGCTTTATATCTTTCTTCTTCTGTCATAAGACCACGACGGAAGTTCTTAGCAATAACTTCTACAGTAGCTTCTGCTTCGTCAATAATTGTTTTCTTTCTTTCAGGTACTGTCATGTCAGAGATAGAAACTGTCATGGCTGCACGAGTAGAATATTTATAACCAAGAGATTTGATTGCATCAAGAGTTTCAGCAGTGTTTGTCGCACCGTGAGTATTGATACATTTCTCAAGGATTTGTTTTAATTGTTTCTTACCAACATGGAAATCAACTTCTGGTTTTAAGAAGTTTTCATCTTTACTTCTATCTACGAAACCAAGATCTTGACTTAAGATTTCGTTGAAGATAAAACGTCCTAATGTAGATTCAATCATTCTTGATTCTTCTACACCATCTTTGTTGATACCAGTTCTCTTTACTTTAATTCTAGCATGAAGAGTGATTGCACTATTCTCATATGCTAAGATTGCTTCGTTAATACTCTTAAAGCAGTGTCCTTCTCCCATATCACCAGGTCTTTCCTGTGTTAGGTAGTAAATACCAAGAACCATATCCTGTGAAGGAACGGCAACAGGACCACCATCAGATGGTTTCAATAAGTTGTTTGGTGAAAGTAATAAGAAACGACATTCTGCTTGTGCTTCTACTGATAATGGTAAATGCACGGCCATCTGGTCACCATCGAAGTCGGCGTTGAACGCTGTACATACAAGTGGGTGAAGTTTGATTGCCTTACCTTCTACAAGAATTGGTTCGAATGCTTGGATACCAAGTCTATGAAGAGTAGGGGCACGGTTAAGCATTACTGGATGCTCTCTGATAACTTCTTCTAATACATCCCATACTTCTGTTTGAAGTCTCTCAACCATCTTCTTAGCAGATTTAATATTATGCGCAGTTCCTCTTGCAACTAACTCTTTCATTACGAATGGTTTGAATAACTCAATTGCCATTTCTTTAGGAAGACCACATTGATAAATCTTAAGTTCTGGTCCTACTACGATAACGGAACGTCCTGAGTAGTCAACACGTTTACCAAGTAAGTTTTGACGGAAACGTCCTTGCTTACCTTTTAACATATCAGAAAGAGATTTAAGTGCACGGTTACCTGGTCCAGTTACTGGACGTCCTCTTCTACCATTATCGATAAGTGCATCAACAGCTTCTTGTAACATTCTCTTTTCATTACGAACGATAATGTCTGGTGCACCAAGCTCTAATAATCTCTTAAGACGATTATTTCTATTAATAATTCTTCTGTATAAATCATTCATATCAGAAGTTGCGAATCTACCACCATCAAGTTGAACCATAGGTCTTAAATCTGGTGGGATTACCGGTACTGCATCAAGAATCATCCATTCTGGTTTATTGTTTGATTCTCTAAATGCTTCAACAACTTCTAATCTCTTAATAATTCTAGCTCTCTTTTGACCAGTTGAATCTTTCAAACCTTTTTTAAGTTCTTTTGATTCTTTCTCTAAGTCAATTGCTTGAAGAAGTTCCTTAACTGATTCGGCACCCATACCTACACGGAAACGGTTACCGTACTTATCATACGCTTCTTTATATTCTTTTTCATTTAATACTTGTTTGTATTGTAATTCTGTATCACCTTTATCAAGTACGATATAAGATGCAAAGTATAATACTTTTTCAAGTGTTCTTGGTGATAAGTCAAGAACAAGACCCATTCTACTTGGTATACCTTTAAAATACCAAATATGCGATACTGGTGCAGCAAGTTCGATATGTCCCATTCTTTCACGACGTACACTTGCTTTTGTTACTTCAACACCACAACGATCACATACTACACCTTTGTAACGGATCTTCTTATATTTACCACAATGACATTCCCAGTCTTTGTTTGGTCCAAATATTTTTTCACAGAATAAACCATCTTTTTCTGGTTTTAATGTTCTGTAATTAATTGTTTCAGGTTTTTTAACTTCGCCTCTAGACCACTCAAGAATCTTTTCTGGAGAAGCTAATCCGATTTTTATCGCATCGTATGTCATTTCTGAAACATTTTCATTGCTTATATCTGACATTTATCTGGCACTCCCTTCGTTCATCTGTGTAAGGACTTTACTGTAAACAGTAAATTTCCGTCCCAATGTCAATTAATTCCAAGATATAGGCACATCAAAACAAGCAGTTACTGCTTGTTTTGATGTGTATACTTCTATCTCTTATTCTTCAAATTCTTCATCACTACTAAGTTCGATGTCTTCTTCTGTATCAAAACCATCAAATACAGTTCCCTCTTCATCTTCTAACGAGGTTTCTGTGAATCCTGCATCTGTAAATGGTTCACCATCAAAGCGGAAATTGTCTTCTCCTTCGATTAATGGAGTTAAGTCTTCTTCACCGAAATCGATTGTTTCTGTCATTTGAATTTCGTCACCGTTTTCATCAAGTACAGTAACATCAAGTGCAAGTGATTGTAATTCCTTAAGAAGTACCTTGAAGGATTCTGGAATACCAGGTTCTGATATATTCTCACCTTTAATGATTGCTTCATAAGTCTTAACACGACCAACAACATCATCTGATTTAACAGTTAAGATTTCTTGTAATGTGTAAGCAGCACCATAAGCTTCTAGCGCCCAAACTTCCATCTCACCGAATCTCTGTCCACCGAATTGTGCTTTACCACCAAGTGGCTGTTGTGTTACTAATGAGTAAGGACCAGTAGAACGAGCATGAATCTTATCGTCTACCAAGTGGTGAAGTTTCAAGTAATGCATGAAACCAACTGTAACTGCGCCATCGAAGTATTCTCCTGTACGACCGTCACGAAGTCTTACCTTACCATCTCTATTAATTGGAACACCTTCCCATTCTTTACGGTAATCCTTATTATTTTCAAGGAATTCCATAGTTTCTGGATTAAGTGTATCTTTGTGTTTGTTATAGAATTCTTCCCATGAAGTATTAACATAATCGTTAGCAAGTTCAAGAGTATCCATGATATCAAACTCGTTAGCTCCATCGAATACTGGCGTAGATACCTTGAATCCAAGTGCTGTAGCAGCAAGACTTAAGTGGATTTCAAGAACCTGACCAATGTTCATACGTGAAGGCACGCCTAGTGGGTTAAGAACGATATCAAGTGGACGACCATTTGGTAAGAATGGCATATCTTCTGCTGGTAATACACGGGAAACAACACCCTTGTTACCATGTCGGCCGGCCATCTTATCACCAACTTGGATCTTTCTCTTTTGAGCAATGTAAACACGAACTGTTTCATTAACTCCTGGAGATAATTCGTCACCATTTTCTCTAGTGAATACTTTAGCATCAACGATAATACCAAATTCACCATGAGGTACACGAAGTGAAGTATCACGTACTTCTCTTGCTTTCTCTCCAAAGATTGCGCGAAGAAGTCTTTCTTCTGCTGTTAATTCAGTTTCACCCTTAGGTGTAACTTTACCAACAAGGATATCTCCCGCACGTACTTCCGCACCAATACGGATAATACCTCTTTCGTCAAGATCTTTTAATGCGTCATCACCAACACCTGGAACATCTCTAGTGATTTCTTCAGGTCCTAGTTTTGTATCACGTGATTCTGCTTCATATTCTTCAATATGGATTGATGTATAAACATCTTCCTGTACTAATCTTTCACTTAAAAGTACCGCATCTTCGTAGTTGTAACCTTCCCAAGTCATGAAACCGATAAGAGGGTTTTTACCAAGAGCTAACTCACCTTTTGAAATAGATGGGCCATCTGCGATAACTTGACCAGCTTTTACTCTATCACCTTTGAACACAACTGTTCTTTGGTTTAAGCAGTTACTTTGGTTACTTCTAAGGAATTTAGAAACTTTATATACGTCTCTTGTTCCATCGTCATTCTTAACAATGATTTCTGTTGCTGTAGCTTTTTCTACTACACCATCTTTATTAGAAACAACACAGTTACCAGAGTCAACAGCAGCCTTGTTTTCCATACCAGTACCAACAACAGGTGATTCTGTAATTAATAGTGGAACGGCCTGACGTTGCATGTTGGATCCCATTAGGGCACGGTTCGCATCATCGTTTTGAAGGAAAGGAATCATTGCTGTCGCTACGGAGAATACCATCTTAGGAGATACGTCCATTAAGTCGATCTTAGATTTTTCAAACTCGGAAGTTTCTTCTCTATAACGACCTGAGATATTACTACGTACGAAGTAACCATCATCATCTAACTCTTCATTCGCTTGTGCTACTACGTATTTATCTTCTTCATCAGCTGTTAAATAAACAACTTCATCTATTACTCTTGGATTCTTAGGATCAGTCTTGTCAACTTTTCTATATGGAGCTTCTACGAAACCATATTCGTTGATTCTCGCATAAGAAGCAAGTGAGTTGATAAGTCCGATGTTTGGACCTTCAGGAGTTTCGATAGGACACATTCTACCGTAGTGGGTATAGTGAACATCTCGAACCTCGAATCCGGCTCTATCTCTTGATAAACCACCAGGTCCAAGTGCAGATAAACGTCTCTTATGAGTTAATTCACTAAGAGGGTTGTTCTGATCCATGAACTGTGACAACTGTGAACTACCAAAGAATTCTTTGACAGCAGCTGTTACAGGTTTAATATTAATTAATGATTGTGGAGATACTACTTCTAAATCTTGTGTAGTCATTCTTTCACGAACAACACGTTCCATTCTTGAAAGACCAATTCTATATTGATTTTGAAGTAACTCACCAACCGCTCTAATTCTTCTGTTTCCTAAGTGATCAATATCATCATCTGTTCCAATACCATGCTCTAAATGCATGTTGTAATTAATAGAAGCAATGATATCGTCCTTAGTAATATGTTTAGGAATTAACTCATTGATGTTTTTCTTAACAGCAAGGATGATATCTTCATTGTTTGAATTTTCATCTAAGATTGCTTTTAATACTGGATAATAAACATTTTCAGTAATGCCTAATTCTTCTTTGTCTACATCAACATATGCTGCTAAGTCTACCATTAAGTTAGAGAGTACTTTAACATTACGTTCTTCTGTTTGAATCCAAACATATGGCACGCCAGCATTTTGAATCTCTACTGCAAGTTCTTCTGATACAAAAGTTCCTGCTTCAGCAACTACTTCACCAGTTTCCATGTTTACAACATCTTCTGATAAAGTAAATCCAGTGATTCTGTTCTTAAGAGCTAATTTCTTATTGAATTTGTAACGACCAACTTTAGCAAGATCATATCTTCTAGCGTCAAAGAACATACTATTAATTAAGCTTTCTGCACTTTCAACTGAAAGTGGTTCACCTGGACGAAGCTTTTTATAAAGTTCTAATAAACCATCTTGATAGTTATCTGAGGTATCTTTTGTGATACTTGCAAGAATTTTTGGTTCTTCACCAAATAAATCTAAGATCTCTTGGTTTGTTCCAAATCCAAGTGCACGAATAAGAACCGTAATAGGTACTTTTCTGTTTCTATCTACACGAACATAGAAAACATCGTTTGAGTCTGTTTCATACTCTAACCAAGCACCCCTATTAGGAATAACTGTAGATGAATATAATTCTTTACCGATCTTGTCGTGTCCTACTGCATAATAGATTCCAGGGGAACGTACTAACTGGCTAACGATAACACGTTCAGCACCATTAATAACGAATGTACCTGTTTCTGTCATTAAAGGTAGGTCACCCATGAAAATATCATGTTCATTAATCTCGTCGTTTTCTTTGTTATGAAGTCTGACTTTTACTTTAAGTGGTGCGGCATAAGTAGCATCTCTAACCTTACACTCCTCAATTGAATACTTAACATCATCTTCGCATAAAGTAAAATCAACGAACTCTAAACTTAAGTGTCCGCTATAATCTGCGATAGGAGAGATGTCTTCCAAGACTTCGTATAGTCCTTCTTCTAAGAACCATCTGTAAGAGTCTTTCTGTACTTCAATGAGATTAGGCATATCAAGTACTTCTTTTTGCTTTGAGTAACTCATTCTCATGCCGTTACCAACTTTAATTGGACGTATTTTATTTTTATCCATTGACGTTTTCACCCCTTGAAATTTTTATATGAATGTGCTATAATCAACACATATTCGATTTAAAGCACAAGACACCACAATAGTGCATTTTTCATGTTAGCATATATATCAGAACTTGTCAACACCCTTTTTGGGGTGTTTTTTTATATACTTTTATACACTATTCAAGTCTATTAATTTTACTAGCCAAAGATAGTATTGACTTTATTATTACTATCTTGTTATTTGTCTACTAATATGTTATTCTTCTTATTATATAGAAGAAACATTTGTTTATTTAAATTAATAAATTATTTTTTTCTTATTGCATTACTGGTATCTTTATACAGTAAAACAACATTCAATATTTAAGTGTTCCCCATTTTTTACAGTTTCATAAGTAAATAACCAAAATAAATGAAAGGTTGATTCATATGCATACAGAAATTATTGGCCATTGTCCTATATGTAACGAAAAATTAATCGCAACACGCCTTACTTGTAAACATTGCGGTCTGGAATTAACAAACGATTTCTCCCTAAGCAAATTCAACTATCTTGCTTATGAAGACTTACAATTCATCGAGTATTATCTCAAATGCAGAGGAAATCTAAAGGAGTTGATGCAACAATTAGGCTTGTCTTATCCTGCCGCAAAGAAACGACTTGACCAAGTATTAGAGCGATTAGGATATTCAACTGCTTATTCTGACATATATAATATAGAAGTAATTGTCGAAACTCTTCCTATATATAAGGATGAAAGTTTAGCAACGAAGCGAATCAAAACCAAACTCAACGAATCAAAGGGGCTAGCAGATATAAGCTTAACCAACAATAAAACTTTCTCAATCTATTATGAGGAATTCGGAAATGGCATCTATGCTTCTAACCTTCCTAAAGGTAATCTATTAACTTGGAAAGCCTTCGATTCCGCTATAGAACTACTTAATAAAACAGGTGGAAGAGCTTCAAAAGGTAATACAATGAAGTCTAAACTAGGCGAGGAACACCTCACATTAGATACAGTAGAAGGATACGTCGCACACAAAGCATACGGCGTAGCACTTGGTGAATCCGTACTACGCCGCATCTCTGCACTTTCCTCTATTTTGGAATGGTGTGGTTTATGTAAAAATGGCTATGGATACTTAGAGCTCATATAACCACTACCTATAGATTAATCGCCTCATAAATACACTGTTTAATTACTTCAATACCTTCTATCTCTGCTTCTTTAGGGATGAAGGTATTTTTGCGAATATCCTTTTTGAATAAGAATGAATAGATTACCGCTGATAATAAATATCGTCCGTAAATCATATCCATATGAAACCCATCTCTACATAAGGATCTCTCCCCTAATTCATATCGGAATGGCGCTTTCTTTCTTACAGATTGTATAATATCTCCACTTGGTATTAAACGTAATCCAGTTTTTCTTGCCGCTTCTTCATAGCAATCGCTCAACTGGTTATACATCTGCTGTTGATCACAATTATATCTAGGGAACTCTCCATGATCGCTATCTTGTTCATATGCCCATGTTTTTTGTAATAGACATTCTGCACCTGGAACTTTAGATTTAACATAATCTAATAATTGTTCTAAATAAGGGAAATATGTTTCTTTTATTCCACTATCATGACTTGCTTGTTGCGTTATTATATAGTCCCAATCATCTTCCACTAACATTTCATTAATTGATACATAACGTTCTGTTGATACACCATTCTCTTCATACATGTAATCTTTTGCTTCTGTTTTAACATTGTTCCAGTGTCGTTCTAAAGAACAGCCCCCTATATATAGATTGACTGCCTTTAATTCAACTCCACCAGCCTTTGCCAAATCATGAAGATAATAGAAACTATCTTGTGTAAAACTGTTTCCAATTGCTAGCACTTTAATCTCTTTAATCTCTTTCATCTCTTTATTGTTTCCTTTCTTTTTTCTATATTAATTAGGCCGACGAAACAAATTGTCTCGCCGACCCAATAATGAACTTTATTAGATACAGTCTGTAACTCATTACAGATTGCTTTTCTAGATTAATTCAAATGCTACATATTCCTCTGTACTGCTATCTGCACCAATATAAACATGGAACTCACCTGGTTCACTACCAAAGCTCATATTCGCTTTGCAGAATTGTAACATTTCTTCATTAATAGTGAAGGAAATTGTTTGTTCTTCTCCTGGTTGTAATGTAACCTTTTGATAATCCTTTAATTCTTTTCTTGGACGAACTACGCTACCAAAACAATCTCTAATATATAATTGTACAGTTTCTGTACCAGTACAGTCGCCAGTATTCTTAAGTGTTACACTCGCAACGATTTGCTCATCTACTGTCATCTGGTTCTTACTTAATGTAAGATCAGAGTAAGCAAATGTTGTATAGCTAAGTCCATATCCGAAAGGATACAAAGGAGTATTTGGAATATCTCTATAATTAGAACGATACATCACCACATCTGACTTCGGATCGAAAGGTCTACCTGTAAAGTATTCATTATAATGAACTGGAACTTGTCCCACATTGTAAGGGAAGCTCATAGGAAGTTTTCCACTTGGATTAAAGTCACCTGTAAGAACGTTAGCAATTGCATTACCACCCTCTGTTCCAGGCATCCATACTGTTAAGATTGCTCTTGATTTTTCTGAAACTTCACGTAAATCTAGTGGTCTTCCTGTAAACAGAACAACAGCTATATTAGGATTTACTTCATGAACAGCACGAAGTAATCTTTGCTGTACTTCTGGAAGTAATAACTCTGTTCTACTAGCAGCTTCTCCCGACATTACTCTGTGTTCACCGATAGCAAGTACTACTTTATCCGCATCTTTTGCAGCTTCAACTGCTTCTGCAAGCATTCTCTCTTCATCTGCTTTTGAAACTTCTTTTACATGATGTTTTGGAATTAAGTAGTATTCCTCTGTTCCTAGAATTGGTGAACCTTGTTTAAACGTCATATCATATGCGTCTTCATATCTAGCAAAAGCATCTTCTATAGAAACCGAATCCTCGTCTTTAGCAAGCATTGACCATGCACCGTAGATTTCTTTCTCAGATACGAAAGGTCCAATGAATGCTACTTTCTCATCCTTCTTAAGTGGTAAGATTCCGTCATTCTCAAGTAATACGAATGATTTCTCAGCAGCTTCTAATGCTGCCTTTCTATGTTCTTCACATAAGATAACTTCTTTTTCCTTGATAGGGTCTGCATCTTTATATGGATTTTCAAATAAACCTAATTTATTCTTAAGAGTTAGGATACGAAGAACTGATTCATCCAATAGACTTTCGTCAACTTTACCACTTTCAATTAAAGCAGCAAGCTCTTTGCTATAGATACCTGTCATCATATCAATGTCTACTCCAGCTTTAATTGCAAGTTCTGCAGCTTGCTTACGGTCCTTTGCATAACCATGGTAGATTATTTCTTCAATTGCTGTCCAGTCGGAAATTAATACTCCGTCAAATCCCATCTCATCACGTAATACATCTCTCATTAACCATTCATTTCCTGTAGCTGGAACTCCATTTATTGTATTGAATGATGTCATAACCATCTCTACACCAGCATCTATTGCAGCTTTGTAGGCTGGAAGATAATAACCACGTAATGTATTCTCAGATAACTCAACAGTATTGTAGTCTCTACCTGCTGTTGGTGCACCATAAGCCGCAAAATGTTTTACACATGCGCCGATATTATATTGCCCTCCAACATCATCACCTTGGAAACCTTCTACCATGGCTTTTGCAAAATCACTATTAAGTTTTCCATCTTCTCCTGTAGACTCCATAACACGTCCCCATCTTGCATCTCTTACAAGATCAACCATTGGGGCAAATGTTACATGTATACCAGATACCGCTGATTCTTTTGCAGCAATCTGAGCTAGGCGTTTTGAAAGTTCTGGTTCAAATGTTGCTCCCTGTCCTAGCGGAATAGGGAAGATTGTGCGGAATCCATTAATAACATCAAACATAAACAATAACGGAATATTATGCGGATGTTTCTCCATATATGCATCTTGAATTTCCTTAAATTTTTCTGCACCTAAGAGGCCTATTACTGTTCCAGCCTCCGCAATACTTTCCTCAGTAATACCATTCTCTCTAATTGGACCAGTAAGTATTGCATCATCTATATAAAACCCACTTGTCACTTGTAATAATTGGTTGACCTTTTCTGTTAGGCTCATATCTTTTACTAAATTAATTAAGTCTTGTTGATTCATCGCGCTGCCCTTTCTATGTTGCCACATAACTATAAACAAATCGTTTAACTATCTTGTATCATCTTAACCGAGCCTCTCTTCATAACTACAGACTCATATACCTTGTGTTGACTCTTTTCTCCATTCATCATACCATGCAATAACGATACTGCAGATAATGCCATCTCCGTTGCGGGTTGATATACCGTATCCAACGCAGGATTATAAAATTCTGTCATCTCAATACCGTCAAAACCTACAATGGATATATCATCTGGAATTTTCTTTCCCATTGCAATAACTGCTTTAGCCGCTCCAATTGCTAATACATCTGAAAATGCAAAAACAGCTGTCATATCTGGATTTTTCAACATAAGCTGCTTCATCCCTTGGAATCCAACACGAAAACCAGTACCATTTACTGGTGCACTTAAAGAAATCAGATTATCATCTAATGGAATTCCATTATCCTCTAGAGCTTTTTTATAACCTTGGAATCGCAATATATTAGGAGTAATCACATTTCCAACATCTTTGTATAGAAACCCAATTTTTCTATGGCCCATATCAATTAGATATTGTGTTGCTTTATAAGCTTCTTTTTCATCATCAATAGTCACACTAGAATATAGAGAAGGATCAACATTACCTTCTGTACTTACGGTAAGCAAAACACACGGAGTTCCCAGTTGTTTAAACTTTGCCTCTGTATACGACGAATAAGAACCACCCATAATCATAACACCACACAGATTTCTATGCATAGATTCACTAATTGCTACATCTAGCTCGTCTTTCATTTCATCAACATTTTGGATCAAGAGAGGAAATCCTCTAGAAGCCATCTCGGTCTCTATTACATCAATCATCTTAGAAAAGAACGGATTGGAAATGTATTTTACAAAAAGCGCAATATTGTCCGATTGCGTCATTTTAAGATTCCTGGCGTTATTATTAGGAATGTAATTATATTCATTAATTACATCCATTACTTTCTTTCGTGTTTTTTCACTAACCGATCCTGTTTGATTGATAACACGTGAAACCGTAGCAATTCCTACACCCGATAATCTTGCTATATCTATAATCGTGATATTCGCCATTTTGTACCTCCCCATAATTTAAAACATAATTATAAATAACGGGCACGCACTTTGTGAGTGTCCGTTTATTAAAAAAGGGCTGCCGTATATGTTAATCAGCAGCCCTTAATAGTCTCTTTAACCTATTCACCAACTGGTGTAAAAGATTCAAGTTGAGATTTTAATTCTTCAATAACAGTGTCAATTCCGGCTTTCTTTAATTGACTTCTATATTCTTCAATTGCAGAAGCAACGTCATCTGTTTTACCTAACATAAGTTGAATACCAATTGTTGAGTTTACATTAGAAATTCCAGATAATTCAGTTGCAACTTTTGAAGAATCAAAAGTGAATCCATTAAAAGGATTGCTAATGAAGTTCTCACTCCATTCTTCTTGTTTTACATAACGGCTAGGGTGTTCTGATCTAGAAGGGATTTTGAATTTGCTGTTAGTAAATGCCCAGCCAGCAAATCCACCACCATCTACTGCATCATCAAATCCTTCTGGTTTTTCTAAATAACCATCAACGATTTCATATTGTTGACCTTCTATACCGTATTGTAATAATCTATAGTAAGATTCATCTGTCATTAATTTTTCAATTACCATTACAGCTCTTTCAGGATATTTTGAATTTGTATTGATAACAGTCATATCTTGTGCTGGTGAGTTTTGCATAACTTTGTTGTGATCTTCAGCAAAGTACCAAGCATCCATATCCTGATTTTCTAACTGACCATGAATTGCTGTGTAGTTACCAGTCCAGTCACCCATATGTGTAATGTAAGCGCTACTTTGAAGATTCTTATACATCTCTTTATCACCTGTTTGAGCTGATAAGATATCTGTAGGCCAGTAGCCTTTTGATTCCCACTCATCAAGCATAGTTACGAATTCAGCAAATTCATCAGTAAATGCTGGATGGATAATTTTATTATAGTCGTTATAGTCTTCGGTTACAAGGAACATTTCTGTCTCTGCAATACCAGGTGCTGTTATCCAATTTCCAGTTGACTCTACTAACATTCTGTAGAAATCCATAGCAACTTCTGAGTTACCATTGATTGGATAGATACCATGAGCTACAGATGCCTCACAATATGCAATCATAGAATCCAAATCTGTAACATAATCGATTCCCCATTCGTCACAGTTTGCTTTATTATACACGAAGGCATTTGCTGAATATCCTGCTCCAAGTGAAGGAACACCATAGATTCCATCTCCTGACTTAGCAGCTGTCCAACTTGTCTCTGGAACCTCAGCGTATAGTGTTGGTGCATACTTTTCTAATATTTCTGAAATATCAGCTAAAGAACCTTGTTTTGCTAACGTATAATATGGTACAGGTCCATTCACTGAAGCATATGCCATATCAAAGCTTTCACCTGATGCCCATAATAGAGGGTATTTTGTAGAAACATCACCCCAATCAATGTACTTGATTTCAATTGAAGTATTGATATCTTCTGTAAGCTTACGATTAATTTCAGCTAGAATTTCATCATTTTTCACACCTGGTGAACCGTATAGATACATTGAAAGAGTTACGTGTTCTGATAAATCCACGTCCCCATCTGTAACTTCGCTAGAAGCTGAGTTAGAACCACTTGATGTGTTATTCTTAGCCCCATTAGCGCATCCAGTTAGTAATACTGTTGCCATTGCAACACATAAAACACTACTAATTACCTTTTTTAATTTCATAGTTTTACCTCCTATATTTTATAGGTTTTAGCATATAATGTAAAGCCTATAATCTCATTTTAATTAAATTGATTTAACCTTTTACTGAACCTACAGTAAGTCCACTTACGAAGTATTTTTGCACAAATGGATATAGTAAAATAATAGGTCCTGTAGCAAGTACCGCTGTCGCCATCTTAACTGACTGTGTTGGTACCGAAGCTGCATCAATTACATGCCCCAAACTTGTAAGTGAGTCAATACTTGTTTGGTTGACCATCTTTTGTAGAAAATACTGCAATGGATATTTTGAAGCTGTATCAATATATAAACTAGCATTATACCACTCATTCCAATAACCTAACGCAAGGAATAGTCCTATTGTAGCAAGGGAAGGAAGTGCTAAAGGCATAAACACTTTTAGGTAAATCTTAAATGGTCCTGCTCCATCCATCGTAGCTGATTCATATAATTCATCTGGAATCGACTTCATGAAGTTTCTCATAAGGAATATAGACCATGCACTAACAAGACCAGGCAATATAAGCGCCCAGATGTTGTCTTTTAAATTTAGGTATCTAACATAAAGAATATAGGTAGGTACCAATCCACCACTGAAAAGTGTAGTGAAATATATGAAAAATGAAAAGAAGTTGCGGTATTTAAAATCTTTACGATTCAATACATAACCTGCCATCGACATGATAAACAACCCAATTAGAGTTCCCACAACAGTTATAAATATAGTTACTTTGTAAGCATCCAGCATCTTTGTAGAGTTATTTAATAGATAACGATATGCTGATATACTCCACTCTTTAGGAAAGAGCTTATATCCCTCTGCTACAATTTCTTTTTCAGTCATAAAAGATGATGTTATCATCAATGCAAATGGAAACAAGCATATGATTGCAAAAACAGCTACACACAAGTAACTTAAAGCCATTAATCTTCTATCGCCTTTTCCCATTTTGATAGCTGATTTAGTTTTTTCACTTTGTTTATTCTTCATTTTCTACCACCTTTACTAGAATAACGCACTATCCGGTTCAATTTTACGGACAATCCAGTTAACTCCGAGTACAAGTATCAGACCAAACACCGATTGATAAAGTCCAACGGCAGCACTAGACGAGAAATTGAATGATCCAATTAAACTTCGGTAAACATAAGTATCAATTATATCAGTTGAATGATACAGAATAGAGTTTGTACCGATCAGATTGTAGAATAGATCGAAAGAACCTCTTAAAATTCCACCTAATCCAAACAATATCAATAAGATAAATGTTGGTTTCATAAGCGGTATTGTTATACTCTTAATTCTTTGGAAACGACTTGCTCCATCAATATAAGACGCTTCATAAATTTCAGTGCTTATACCTGTTATAGTAGCCATATAAACAATCATTCCGTAACCTGTAGTTTTCCATATGTAGAAAAATACAATTATGAACTTCCAAACCCATGGTGTTGAATAGAATGCAAATTTTTCTCCCCCTAGATTTACAAGTATAGAATTAATAAAGCCATTATCAAAGTTAAAGAAGTTATATGCAAATACACCAACTACTACATATGAAATAAAATGTGGTAATAAGATAACTGATTGAGAAACTTTCTTAAATCTCTTTCTTGTTATCTCAGAAAGCATAATTGCAAGTACAATTTGAATACTGTGACTTAAAACCAAAAATACTAAATTATAAAGTAACGTATTTTTCGTAATTCTTAATAAATCACCATTCTTAACCAAAAATTCAAAATTCTTAAAGCCTACAAAGTCACTACCAAAGATTCCTTTGTTAGGATTATAATTTACGAATGCTACATATGCACCTGGCATTGTAACATAGGAAAAAATAATGAAATAAACAATTGCGGGTACAAGCATTAAAAATAATACCCAATTCTTACGAATTTCTTTCCCAAAAGCGTGAAGTCCCTGTTTTGCTTTCAATATATCCCTCCGTTCCTTCCTCGTTATACTGTTTTTTTTGAAATTGGAAACGTTTTTATTCGTTTTGATAGATTAATCATAATTTATTTCGACATTTTTGTCAACATGTCATTTATATCAATATAGAGATTGTTTTTTTGTGCAACATGCACAACATTTTAAGTTTGTTATTATTTCCCTCTGTATTTTCCATTATTTTCAATGCAAATTCTTTAAGTAGTTTTTATTAATTCCATTGACTTATTATCGATTTTCTTATATACTTTGAATGAAATTGGAAATGTTTTCACCCGTTTTCATTAAGGAGGAAATCATATGACACACAAAAACACGCCAACTCCAATTACGCTAAAAAACAGCAATAGCACGTTTTCTTTCTTAGCTAGTGGAGATGCCTTTGAATGGATTCACGACTCAGTAATGATAAATGATTTTCACGGAACCAATACTGACGGATCTTCTAATAACATATATCTTCGTATATATAATGACAATACCATTCAATCTTATCCATTAATTGGTGTTCATTCAGATAGTACTATAGAAGCAAGCAATACAGCTCTTCGTTTTACAGGTACTGCACAAAATGTTAACTATACAGTTACATTCCGCCTCACTCCATTTGGAATTTGGTTCTGGGATATCTCTTTAACAGGAGAATGTCAGAAAGCTGATGTTGTATATTCACAAGATATTGGTGTTGCTTCTATAGGAAGTATTGCATCAAACGAATTATATACTGCACAATATCTAGGCCACAGTGTTTTCGAAGGTAACAACGGCTACGTCATATGTTCTAGACAGAACATGAGCCAAGGAAATACTAATCCATACTTACAACAAGGTAGTTTAGGCATTCGCACAAATGCCTACTCAACAGATGGAACTCAATTCTTCGGACTATCTTATAAAAAGACTAATGTTCCCGAAGCATTAAGCGGTGATCTACCGAACATAAACAAACAATATGAACTTTCACATATTGCGCTACAGACTGAAACATTCTCCGTTAACGGAAGCAAAGAATTCTCATTCTACGGAATATGTAAAGCCAACCATCCTGAAGCAATCAAGGAAATCGAATATCTGCAAGAGATAAATGACGCGTATTCATATAGCCAAACAGAAGAGTTTGTAACTTCCCCAGTTCCTACTCCTATAATTGGCGAACCTTATGCTTCTCCAGAATGGAACACGCAACAAATTAACGAACAGTTCCCCGACCGTCGTTTAGAAGAGAAAAACAAAGACACTTTATATTCATTCTTTACACCATCAAATGGACACGTAGTATTACAATCCAAAGAATTAGTTTCTGAACGTCCTCACGGACACATTCTTATGACTAACTTTGATATGACTAAAGTTCCAACCGGTGTAGTTAGTTCCACTAACTATATGTATGGTGTATTTAACTGTCAGTTCGTGGTAGGTAATACAACTAATAATAAACTCCTCTCAAATCACAGAGGTCTTTTAAACGTTCAAAAGAACAGTGGTCAACGTATCTTTGTTAAGATAGATAACACGTATCGTCAGCTTACATTACCTGCAGCATACGAGATGGAGGTATCCGGTAGCACTTGGTACTATCAAATTGAAGATGATATTCTAGTAGTTTCATCTTTCGCCACATTTGATCGTCCTGAAATTGTTTTACAAGTACGTTCCACTACAGGCAAAGCCTATGACTTTATTGTTTCCAACCATATTACGGCTGGACCAAACGAAGTTGGACAAACTTTTGAATTAGAGCAAGAAGACTCCACACTAATCATCAAACCTTCAAAAGATTGTTACACAAGATCATATTATCCTGATCTAAACTTCCGTATTCGCACTCCTGAAGGTAGTATAATATCAGATGATAGAGTTTTCTACGATGACCATACTATGGATCCATCAATTATAACAATTAATATTAATCAAAAATCTGACTTTGAAATCGTTTTACAAGGTTCTGAAAACAACAATGCACCAGCATTTGAAGAAACTTACGATTTCAACACACATAGAGCAGCTTACGAAGTATACTACAACGAAGTAGCTAGTAATTTCAAACTAAGCACTGCTGACACTAATAACATAACAGCTGATAAACTAAATGCAACAATGCGTTGGTATTCCCACGATGCTCTAATACATTTTGCTTCTCCACATGGTTTAGAACAATCCGGGGGAGCTGCTTGGGGTACACGTGATGTATGCCAAGGACCTGTAGAATTCTTCTTAGCAACAGGACATTTTTCTATGGTTCGTGACATTCTAATCCACTTATTCGCTCACCAAATCGAAGAAGTATCTGAATGGCCACAATGGTTTATGTTTGATCGCTATCCAATACACCAAGAAGATTGCCACGGTGACGTTGTATTCTGGCCTTTAAAAGCCATAAGTGATTATATCAATGCAACTGGTGATACTACAATCTTAGATGAGGTCGTAGATTATCGCAGTGCCGAGGGAGCCACTCCTGTTGGAAAAACAGAATCTATATTAGAGCACATCAAACGTGCTGTTGAAACAATTCGTAAACGTTTCTTACCAGGCACTTCATTAATCTCTTATGCCGGTGGAGACTGGGATGATACATTACAACCAGCTAGCAAGCACTTAAAAGAGAATTTAGTTAGTGCGTGGACACAAGCACTTGCACAACAAACACTTAGTTTATTAAGTAATTCTGTTATTGCAAAAGACGAGACATTCTCAAACGAACTTAGTACAATGGCAACGGATATCAAAGATTCCTTCTACCGCTATTTAATTAAGGATGGCGTAATTGCTGGCTTCTTATATCGCGAAGCAGATGGTACGTCAAAGGTTATGTTACACCCTGATGATACAGAAACTTCAATCAAATACAGACTTTTACCATTAACAAGAAGTATTATCGCTGGATTGGCTGATTCTGAGTTAGCTGCCACTAATGTAGATATCATTGACAAATACCTAGCTTGTCCTGACGGTGTACGTCTAATGGATCATCCAGCTGGTTATGAAGGCGGTATCAGTAAGATATTCTTACGTGCTGAACAAGCAGCTAATATCGGAAGAGAGATTAGTTTACAATATGTTCATGCTCACATTCGTTACATTGAGGCAATGGCTACACTAGGTAAAGCAGACAAGGCATGGAAGGCTCTTATGCAGATCAACCCTATCCTCGTTACTGAATGCGTACCTAACGCTCTAACTCGTCAAAGCAATGTTTACTTTAGTAGTTCAGAAGGCTGCTATAATGACCGTTACGAGTATGCTGCTAACTTTGGCAAATTAAGAGATGGTTCTATCGCTGTAAAAGGTGGTTGGAGATTATACTCAAGCGGCCCTGGAATCTATATCCGTCGAGTTGTCTCTGATTTACTTGGTATTCGCTTTACTAAGAACACACTTATTATCGATCCTGTAATTGATAACGAATTAGATGGTATGAAATTCAACTACACATGCTTTGGAAAAACTGTTACTTTTGTATATCATACAGACGCACAAACAGATGCTCCTTGCATCAAGGTTAATGACGAAGTTATATCTTCAGAATTATTTACTAATAATTATCGTAATGGTGGAGTATCAATCACAAAAGAAGATTTCTTAAAAGCAACTGAATCAAATAGCGAACTTCACATTTTTCTTAAATAATCTAATAGAAGTTTAGCTTTAGAACTACAAAAAGGCTGTACAAATTGATTTGTACAGCCTTTTTCTATAAAATAAATTCACAACTATTCAGTTATAATCTTTTACTCATCTATTTCCGCGCAAACAGGGTAATGATCCGATAGATACACTCCATCTTCACAATCCGTCCACATTGTACATGCAGAACATGAAATTCCATCCGAAACCACTATATAATCAATCTTTTCGGCCGGCTGCATTCTTCCGTAATCATGGAATGTCCCATCAAGCTTTGATGTAAGATCTATTAACCCTCCTACTTCACTCATTATACGAATTTCTTTCGCATCTGGATAGGCATTAAAATCGCCCATAAGAACCATTTCTATCTTACCGTATCCTGCGCGCTGTTTTGCCTCTTTTACAGCCTTCATGTGCTCTAGGATCTGTTCCATACCTAATACTCTAGCTTCACTCGCCTCATGGTCAAGATGCGTATTAATTACATAATAAAAACGTTCCGACTTAAGATCTTGTAAAAACAAAGTTGTACAGGTTCTAGGGCAAAAACTTTGTATCTCATATCTTGAACCAGGAACTTCTGGTGTTTCTGACATCCAGAATGTATCCATTGATATTAGTTGGAATTTGTTTTTTCTAAACGCTACACACATCTGCTCATTCTTTAACTCTGCATCTCTGCCGCAGCCCACTATGTAATACTCGTCTAGGTTATCTTTTAACCATTCTGCCACATGAGGTAACACCTCTTGAAAACCTACAACATCAGGTTTCTCTTGTTTCAATTTTTTCAAGATAAGAGGTTTACGATATTCAAACGAATTCTCTCCATCTTGATTATAATCACATCGTATATTAAATGTAACTACTCTCATTTGTACTTTCCTCCGTGTAATTTTCTTGTAGTATATAACAATTCTATTATACTATTTTCATGCACTATATTCCACTCTTTTAGTATATTACTTTCCTCGTATAACACAAATTATAGAGATGAAAAAAGAGCTATGCTTACACATAACTCTTTTTTCATCTCTATAATTTGTAACAATAGAAAGTTCGCAATGCTTGTCTCTATTATTTGATACGCAAAATTATTTAAGAGTAACTTTAGCGCCTTCAGCTTCAAGTTTAGCTTTGATATCTTCAGCTTCTTCTTTAGATGCGCCTTCTTTAACCATTTTAGGAGCTCCATCAACTACTTCTTTAGCTTCTTTTAATCCTAAACCAGTTAATTCACGTACTACTTTGATAACTTTAACTTTGTTTGGACCACATTCAGTTAATTCTACGTTGAATTCAGTTTGTTCTTCAGCTGCTTCACCACCAGCTGCAGGACCTGCTACTACTACACCAGCAGCTGCAGATACACCAAATTCTTCTTCACATGCTTTAACTAAATCGTTTAATTCTAATACTGATAAGCCTTTAATAGCTTCGATAAATTCTTGAGTTGTCATTTTATTTACCTCCAATAATTAATTGTTTATTTTTATTTTCTGTGATAGTTATCACTGATATCATATCACTGATACAATATCATGCTGCTTGCTTTGCAAGCAATCGTACATAATTGTACTTCTTAAGCAACTTCTTCGTTCTTTTCAGCGATTTGCTTAAGAACACGAGCGAAGTTTGTAATTGGTGATTGTAAGCTTCCAAGTAATTTGGAAATAAGAACTTCTCTTGAAGGAATGTTTGCAACAAGCTTAACACCTTCTGCATCATAGTAAGCTCCTTCAACTACACCACCTTTGAATTCAAGAGCTGGAGCTGTTTTAGCTACATTATTAAGAATTCTCGCTGGAGCTGTTGCATCTTCGATACCGAATGCAATTGCTGTAGGTCCTTCTAAATGTGGAGCTAATTGAGCGAAGTCTGTTCCTTCAAAAGCTCTGTTTAACATAGTGTTTTTGTATACTTTGTATACTACACCAGCTTCTCTTAATTGTTTACGAAGAGCAGTGTCTTCTTCAACAGTTAATCCACGATAATCAACTAGGAAAGCAGATTTTGCATTTGCTACATATCCTTTGATTTCGTCAACGATAGGTTGTTTAATTTCTACCTTTGCCATTGTTTGCGTACCTCCTTATAGATTTGATGAAGAACCAAGATTACTATTCATAATTTAATTCTTCAAGGCACCGCCGTAAAAACAAATGAACACATACTTCGTAAGTATTCATATTGTCAAGAAAACCTCTCTATCAAAGACAGAGAGGTTATTATAAGTCATCGTTTGATTTTCTTATATTCCTCGGTAGGCGTTTTCTCCTTATGCCTTACGGCACCTACTGTCTTCGGCAGTTTTTGATTCGTTTTACGAACCTTGTTTATAGTAACAAATTTTTAGCATTATGTCAACATTTTTTTGCATTTTCTCATTAACAATTTTTGCATATTGTTAAATTTTGAATTTATTTACTTTTGGATCAAGTGAATTTGCCACTTCTGTACTTTGTTTTGATAAGTCTTCTACCGTCTTACTACTTTTCGTAATTCCTGACATTGTATCAGAAATTGAGTTGGACGCATTAGTAACATCTGAAATGGCAACAGATAAGGCTGTACTAGCCCCATTAACCTCTCCAATTAAATTTCAATTTATTAACCGCTTTAATAACTAATCCAATATCATTTTAAATCTTACCTACTTTTACCTTATATTCACAAAAAATACAATTAAATAAAAAAACCATTACATTATGACATAATCATAATGTAATGGTTCTCTCTATATGGCAACTACTAAGCTAATTTAACAGTGTTTAATTTAACTCCAGGTCCCATAGTTGAAGTAAGTGTAACACTCTTCAAGTATTGTCCTTTTGCAGATGCTGGTTTAGCTTTATTAATTGCACCCATAAGCGTTTGGAAGTTGTCCGCTAATTGTTCTTCTGTGAAAGAAGCTTTTCCCACTGGCACGTGGATAATGTTTGTCTTATCAAGTCTGTATTCAATCTTACCTGCTTTAATATCGGCAACAGCTTTTGTAACATCCATTGTAACAGTTCCAGCTTTAGGGTTAGGCATTAAACCTTTTGGTCCAAGTACACGACCAAGACGACCAACAACACCCATCATATCAGGAGTAGCAACAACAACGTCGAAATCTAACCAGCCATCGTTTTGGATTTTTGGTACTAATTCGTCGCCACCAACATAATCTGCTCCAGCTGCTTCTGCTTCAGCAACTTTGTCACCTTTAGCGAATACAAGAACTTTAACAGTTTTTCCAGTTCCGTGAGGTAATACAACCGCACCACGAACTTGTTGGTCAGCGTGACGTCCGTCAACACCAAGTCTGATATGAGCTTCTACTGTTTCATCAAATTTAGCAACAGCTGTTTTCTTTACTAAACTAATTGCTTCTGCTGCATCATAAAATGTAGCTCTGTCGATGAGCTTAGCAGCTTCTGCATACTTCTTACCTTTTTTCATTCTATTAACCTCCTAGTGGTAGTATCGGGAGTTAACCCTCCCACGATAAATAACTTTGCCGTATGAAATCTTTTTATTGCTTAAAAACATCGGTTAATGGTTTCTTAAAAGTAGTTGTTGACATACAAACTTGTACGACAATTATATAACAACTATTATAACAAAAGTCATAATATTTATAATCTATAATTAGTCAACTACTGTAATACCCATACTCTTTGCAGTTCCTGTGATCATACTGATTGCTGCATCTAAAGTAGCTGCTGTTAAGTCAGGCATTTTTAATTCTGCGATTTTTTGAATTTCTGCTTTTGTAATTGTAGCAACTTTTGTTTTATTAGGAACGCCTGAACCTGATTTAATGTTACAAGCTTTCTTTAATAATACAGCTGCTGGAGGAGTTTTAGTAATAAAGCTAAAACTTCTATCTGCATATACTGTGATTACTACTGGAATAATCATACCTTCTTGATTTGCAGTTTTTGCATTAAACTCTTTAGTAAATTGTACGATATTTACTCCGTGCTGACCAAGAGCTGGACCAACTGGTGGAGCTGGTGTAGCCTTTCCAGCAGGGATTTGTAATTTAATATATCCTGAAACTTTCTTTGCCATTATAGCATACCTCCTGAATAATGTGGTGTTTGCGGGAATATCCCTCCCACTATCTAGTAATAATTGTATCCTAGATGTTACATAATTTACATTTTCTTAATTTCTGTGAAACTAATCTCAACAGGTGTCTCTCTACCAAACATATCAACATTAATGCTAACGATTTGTTTATGACTGTTAATTGCCTTAACAATGCCTGTTGTTCCTTCCCATACGCCTGATGTTACTTCTATTACATCACCAAGCTCTAGATCAATCATGATTTCTTCAGAATGTTTAATTCCCATACTTTGCATCTCTGCATCAGTTAAAGGAACTGGTTTTGATCCTGGTCCAACAAATCCTGTTACCCCTCTGGTATTACGAACTACATACCAAGTGTCATCATTCATCTCCATATTGAGAAGAACATAACCAGGGAACATTTTCTTTTGAACTTGTTTCTTCACACCATTCTTAACCTCAATTACGTCTTGCATAGGAACGGAGACTTCAAGTATTTGATCCTGGAGTTTTCTGTTTTCGATTGTTTTTTCAATGTTGGCTTTTACTTTGTTCTCGTACCCTGAGTACGTATGAACAACATACCAATTCGTTTCTGACATACACTCACCCTTTATCCTATTTTAAGAATCTGTTCTATGCCATATTGAATAGCTACATCTAATATAGCTATAACTACTCCAAGCGCTACCGAAATAGTTACTACTGCTGCAGATTGTTTTGCAAGTGTTTGTTTGTCTGGCCATATAATCTTCTTAAATTCAGATTTTACGCCTTTAAAGAAACTTTTCTTTGGAGCATTTTCTGTATTGTTTGCAGTATCTCCCATGCTTTCACTTTCCTTTCTGCAATACAAAGTATATTACTTTGCATGTAACGGATAATTAGACATAATTACTTAGTTTCTTTGTGTAATGTGTGTGATTTACAGAATCTACAATATTTCTTAGTTTCCATTCTGTCAGGATGTGTTTTCTTATCCTTTGTCATGTTATAGTTACGTTGTTTACATTCTGTACATGCCAATGTGATTTTTACGCGCACGACTTCCACCTCCGCTAAATTTCGTTTTCTTTTGACTTTTTCGTGATTTAATCTTATGCAGATTATCACGAAAATCAGTTTTTAGGCATAAAAAAAAGACCTCTTCCATCGCTAGTCTAATATAGCATAAACAAATCACTACGTCAACATTTTTTTCGATATGGGTATAATTTCTTATATGAAATAAAAGTGTTTACTATGAATTTTGTTCATCTGCTATCGACAATTCAATTACTTCATATTATAATGAAATAAGATACACAATTTTCACACTTTTGAAAATTATGTTACTGCTTTGTTGCTAGTTTTAATCGTTAGCGACATATGAAATCATATCACTAAGGAGGTGACTGTTCAATGGTAACATCTACATATAATTATCTCGCAGAAAACTACGAATCACAAAGACCTGTTCGCTATACCGCTCACAAGACTAGTGAGTTGCAGAAGATCTATAATACTATTGTACATATCAGCAAACAGTCTCCCCTATATCTTTTAGAGGTCTCTCTCGAGCGTCAAACTTACGCTTTAAATGTAAAAGACGCCGCGATGTCTTTATATACTTTGTTAGAAAACTTTTCAAGAGACGATGAATCTTCTATATTTAATAAAAAGAAATCCATATCTTCTAATGAAGACGCCGTATCTGCTACCATTATTAGCGATAACGAACCTTCATTACCAACTGAATTCAATATTCAAGTTATGCAATTAGCAACCAGACAAAAGAATGTATCAAATTCCTTTCGTCCTGACGCGCAGCAATTACAAGCAGGCACTTACCAATTCTCTATTGACGTAGAAGACCATACATATAATTTCCGTCATACAGTAACTGCTGGATCGTCTCACAAAGACACCCTGGGGCAGTTATGCAAACAAATTAATAAATCAGATATAGGAGTTAATGCCTATGAATCTGCAGAACAAGGTTCGAACGGGATTAGAATAGTCCTCGAATCCGCTTCAACTGGTAATTCTGGTTCGCCAATATTCACACTTCAAGATGATGTATACGTGGGAGGACGTGGCATTGTTGAATACTTTAACTTAAACCAGATTTATCAACCTTCAACAAATGCAAAATTCCAAATTGATGGTAAAGCTAAAGAATCTCTATCGAATCAATTTACTTTTAATAAATCATTAACTGTATCGCTACATGCAATTACAGATTCTCCTGTACATATAACCTATGCCCCTAACGCAGATCAGATTGTAAATGAGTTAAAGACTATAACAGATAGCTATAGCCACTTACTATCTATCGCTAGCGAGCACTCTACTGAACAACGACGCGCTAACAAGTTAATCTATGAGTTAGATTCTATTGTTTATCATTATATGAATGATTTAGAATCTTGTGGAATTATACGTGATGAAACAGGCGAACTATCTATCGATTCCTTCATCGCCTTACAAGCTGCAACTGATGGTACCATTAAAGGCTTGTTTACCAATCCGGACAAAATAACCGCTGATTTACTTGATCAAACTAATCAGGTAACAATCAATCCTATGGATTATCTCGACCAAAAGATATGTACCTACCCTAACTATGGATCTCGACACTATCCTAATCCTTATCTTACTTCTGTATATAGTGGTATGTTGTTTAATTATTATTGTTAATAAAAGAAATCTTATTGTAAAAAATTAACTTATTTAGTTTTATAGCTCAAACTTCGCGCTTGAAGATTTTGTTGAATATAGCAGTTAGCTACTCCTTGAAATCTTCAAGCGCGAAGTTTGAGTTATTGACCTATTTTATGTTTAACACTATCTCTAAAATCTGACGGAGATACTCCAACTACACTCCTAAAGATCCTACTAAAATAATTGGGATCTTTATATCCAACCATTATTCCTACTTGCTTAATTGGTTGATCTGAGGTCTGAATAATATCTTTCGCTCGGTTTATTCGTAAGGTTGTTAAGTATTCAACAAATGTCTGCCCTGTCTCATCTTTAAATATCTTACTTAGATATTGCGAGCTTACTCCCACTCGTTTAGCCATCTCTTCTAAGGTTATATTCTTCGTATATTCGGCATCAATAATAGTAATAGCGTCACTAACTGCTTTCGTATATAGACGATTTTGATCCACTTGACTATATTGAATAAATTCAAATGTCTGGTGTGCCCAAGCTTTAAGTTCACCTATTGGTATAGTGCTTACAGACAATAGATACTCTGTAAAGTTATCTTGTGTATATGTTTCCCAATCAAAATCTGTCATTGTATGGCGCGTAAGTGCTAACAACTCAATAATCTTGCTTCTTCTTACTTCATCGCTAAAATGATCCATACAATCTAGTAAGTGATTTAAATCATTTGAACTCTCATCATCTTTTAGGCGTAATGATATAAGATATTTTTTTTCTAGATCCTTATATAGATTGCCATAATAGGATTCCGTATCCTGTGTACCATTGGTATCAAGTATATTTCTCTTTTCTCGCAAATTACGAATTGAATCTTGGTATGAACCATAGATATTATTGATTTCTTCCACTTTTCCTATACCTATATATGCGTCAATTAATAGCTTCGTCTTAATATCTTTTACTATAGTTTTAAATAAGTCTTTAAGCTTACTGTTATTTTCCTCTGTTTCTTCGCAAAGATAAGATACATACAACACAATACGTCTATTAATCTTCGGTCCTACTACAAACCGGAACATTGCCCCGTCGCATTCGTGTATGCATTCATATATCTGCTGTAGAATCGTCTGCTTGTTAATCTGCTTCATATCATCTGATTCCAATTCCATGTTAACCATGCAGCCCTTTAAACTAACCCCTAATAACTCTGCATATCTTTTAATCTCTTTACTTGTTAACTTACTAAAAAGTACTGTATATATATAACTATACTCTATATATTGCTTTGCTTCTTGATATTCTGTTGCAACACTACAAATCTTTTGCTTGTAATGATTCATCCTTACAATCTCATCAAGGCAAAGACGAATAGCCTCACTTATTTCGTTCTCATTAGCCGGCATTATAATATAATTGTCGACTTTTAATCGTATTGCCTCCTGTGCAAATTCTAGATAATTAAACTCCGATAATATCAAAATTCTTGTTTCAATATTCTTTTCTCTTATCTTCTTAATAGCTTGTAATCCATTAACACCAGTAAGTTTTATATTAATAATAGCAATATCTATGCTTGACTCCTCATTCCCCAAAAGCTCTATAACCTCTTTTGACGTTCCTACAATATTCGCAATTTCGCAATTACGATATTCTCTATTAATGATAGCTTTTAACTGATCTACGTATTCTCTCTCTTTTTCTGCGATAAGTACCTTATACATTATAATCACCTCCTTCTGATGCACTTCTAACTTGCTAGAACTAAAAAAGGGCATTGCTTATCACAATTCCCCTATTCAGTATTAACCTACTTGTTTCGATTTATCATCTAAAATATAATCAAATTCATCCTCGGTAATAACAATATTTAATTCAGTAATTAAATTAATATCATAAATCTCTTTCTTAGTACCATCCGATTCGCCTAAGATTCTGACAACAGGTCTAAGTGGCATTCCTGGATTTTGTTCTTTCACAATCCCCATTCTTCCATCTGATAACCTTACCTGTGTTCCATTAGGATACACAGCGATTAGTTGCAAAAACCTACCTACTAAGTCTATGTCAAATTTTGTTCCACAATATTTAATTAACATATCCATAGCTTGTTTGTTTGACCATTTTGGTCGATAGCAGCGCGTAGATGTTAACGCATCGTATACATCGGCAATGGCTACAATTTTAGAAAATTGGTGCAATTTATCTCCTGCTATCCCCCTTGGATAACCAGTTCCATCAATATGTTCATGATGTGTCAAAGATATAATTCTTGATAATTCTGATAATGAATCACAACTCTTTAGAGCATTGTATCCTAATAAAGTATGTTTTTTAACATATTCATATTCTTTGTCAGTTAGCTTGCCTTCTTTAAACATTATATCATGATCAATGTAAATCTTCCCAATATCATGTAAAATCGTCCCAGTAGCGAGTTTTTTCATCATTTCTTTCGAATAACCAAGCCGCTGTCCAAGCATCAAAGCATATACCGTGGTACTTACTGAATGTGTGTATGTATATTCATCAGCTGTCCCAATATCATTCAAACTAATAAGTACATCTTTATTCTGTAAAATCTCCTCAATTACCAAATCAATAGCGCTTTGTATATTATCTACTTGGATTTTCCCTCTTTTAGTAAAATCTTTAAATGTATTTCTTATTGTTTCTTTACAAATATTACGCGTTTTCGTAGTTATTACATCCGGAACATCAATTCCTTCACTTATTGCGTCTTCAATATAGATCTCACTTATCCCCAATCGATTAAGACTTTTAATATAGCGTTCTAAATTATTTGTCCCTTCTGCTAAGATCAAGCATCCGTCATTATATATTGGTCTAGCCAATATCATATCTGATTGTATTTGTGCCGTTGATATTAATCTCATGCTGTTCTCCTATATATACAGTCACCATGCATAATACGCAGGTGACTGAATGTTCATGAGTTCTCCACTACAATAACATATAGTAGTCTCAATTCTTTAACTATAACTTTCCCAAAGGCACGCGTTCTTTTGTAACGCACTGCAAAAAGTCCATATTTTTACACAATAACCTTTACTGGGCACTTTTCTGCGCATTTACCGCAATTTGTACATTTATTATAATCAATATGGGCGATATTATCAACTACAGAAATCGCATTATCTTCACAATTCTTAACACAAAGCATACAACCAATACAACCTGCTTTACATGCAAATTTTACTTCCTTACCTTTATCATGAGAATTACAACGTACACGATATTCTGCTTTATAAGGAACAAATTCAATTAAATTGTTAGGACATTCCTTAATACATTTTCCACAAGCTACGCATTTTTCTTTATCTACTACTGCAATACCATTCACAATATGTATTGCATCGAATACGCACGCCTTGATACAACTTCCATATCCCATACAACCATACGAACATAATTTATCGCCTTTTCCAGGAATTAATGCTGCTTTCTTGCAATCTGTGATGCCATAATAATTATATTTTACATTTGTTTTATCACAGGTACCTGCGCACTTAACAAAAGCTACTTGTTTTTCTTTCTCTTCACTTTCTGTTCCCATGACTTCGCTGATTAATTTGGCTGTTTCCGCTCCTGCCACTGGACAGGCGTTAGTAGGTGCTTCTCCAGCTGCAATCGCTTTCGCTAATCCATCACAACCTGCGAATCCACAACCACCACAGTTATTACCTGGTAACAATTCTCTAACCTGTAACTCTTTCTCATCGACCTCTACCTTAAACTTCTCTCCAGCAAGACCAAGAAGCAGACCTATTACTAAACCAGTAACACCAACTATTAGTGTTGCTACGATAATTCCTTGTATACTCATATCTCTGCCCCCCCTATAGTAATCCTGAAAATCCAAAGAAGGCAATTGCCATTAGACCTGCTGTAATTAATACAATCGGTGAGCCTTGGAAGGATTTTGATATGTCGTTATGTTCATTACGTTCACGGATACCTGCCATAATTACAATCGCTATTGTAAAACCAACGGCTGTTCCAAAACCGTTCACTACACTTGTTATAAAATTATATTCTTTTTGTACGTTAATTAAAGCAACACCAAGAACTGCACAGTTTGTTGTTATCAAAGGTAGATATACGCCAAGCGAATTATATAAACTTGGGCTAATCTTCTTAAGTACCATCTCCACAAACTGAACTAAAGCTGCGATTACTATAATAAACACGATTGTCTGCATATATGTCAGATTCGCTGGTGTTAATATAAATTCATAGATTACACTTGTGAAAGCAGACGCAATGGTAATAACAAAAATTACTGCTGCTCCCATACCTGCTGCTGTCTCAACTTTTTTCGATACGCCTAGGAATGGACATAGCCCTAAGAACTGACTTAAAACAACGTTATTAACTAAAGCTGAGGCAATCAATATTATAATTAATTCTTTCATCTACTTTTGTTCCCCTTCCTTAACCTTTGTTAACGTTTCGCGGTTAGCAACGCAATCAGAACCATGGCAGCTACTACAGTTTCCACCACATGCAATTACTTCTTCTTTTCCTTCTCCATTTGTAGCTGAAGGTGCTTTGAATTTGTTTTGAAGCGCCGTTAACATTGCAAGTACGAAGAATGCACCTGGTGCTAAGACAAATATTGTTGCTGGTTCATAAGAACTTGGCATAATATTTGCATTGAATATTGAACCATTACCAATGAATTCTCTAAATGTACCGATTAATGTTAGGCCTACTGTGAATCCTAGCCCCATTCCCATACCATCAAAGATTGATAATCCTACCGGATTCTTTGATGCATAGGACTCTGCTCTACCTAAGATAATACAGTTAACAACGATTAATGGAATATAAATTCCTAATGTATCATATAACGACGGAATATATGCTTGTAATACAAACTGTACGATTGTTACGAACGAAGCAACAACCACGATGTACGCTGGCATTCTTACACTATCCGGTATCTTCTTACGTAACATAGAAATCAACATGTTAGACATAATTAATACTACCGTTGTTGTTAAACCCATCCCCATACCATTTATGGCTGATGTAGTTACAGCTAATGTTGGACACATGCCTAACATTAACACGAAGGTAGGGTTTTCTTTGATAATACCATTATATAAACGTTCAAAATACTTATTCATTCCCACACCTCCTATTGAAATAAGCAGTTCTTAGCAAAAAAGATTCCTGCATTCACTGCTTCTGTTACAGCTTTTGTTGTAATAGTTGCACCACTAATTGCGTCAATTTCGTTTTCAGCAGTTACACCAACCTTCGTATATGCAAACTGTTCAACATTCTTATCTTTGTACTGATCCTTGAATGCTTTCTCGTCAGCTTTCATACCAAGTCCAGCAGTCTCACTAATTGAGAGGATTTCCATACCCGTTACAGTCCCATCAGTACGAATACCAAGAGAGATTTTAATATCTCCACCGTATCCATTAGCTGTTATAACATTCATTACGTAACCAATTAAAGAATCTGAAGAATCATATGCCTCTAATGCCTCACTGATTGTAATACCTGAATAATCAGAACCTTCTGTAATTGTAGAATCTGATAACACTTCAGATGATTCCTCTACCGCCACATTCACGGTATCATTTTCCTTAAACGATGCTGCGTCTGCGAATACTGTTTGATATGCCCTCTGTTTTGTTTCCTGTTCCTGTTTTTTAATTGGTTCTTTTGTTATTTCATATACGAATCCAAGTAATACTCCGGCTACTAATGTTATACAAAACAATGCCAATGCATCCTTAATAATTGTATTCTTTGCTTTTGCTTTACTCATGTTTTGCACGCTCCTTCCCAAACGGTGTTGGTAACGTAACTTTCTCTATCAAAGGTACTAATAGATTACAGAAGATAATCGCATAAGAAACACCTTCCGCAGAACCTCCGAACAAACGGAATATTCCTGTTAATACACCAAGTAGGATACCAAAGATAATCTGACCCATTGGGGTAATTGGACTTGATACATAATCCGTTGCCATAAAGAACGCACCAAGAATTAAACCACCACCAAAAAGATGTGTTAATAGGAATGTTGTATTAAATCCTTCTCCACCAAAGATTAAGATGAAGATCATAAAGCTTCCTATATACGTTAAAGGAATGCGAAGCGATATTACTTTCCTAAAAAGAAGATATGCTGCTCCAAGCAATAATGCAAGAACTGATGTCTCTCCAATTGTACCCGCAATGTTACCTAAAAACATTGTTGTAACAGATGCCGTCTCTTCACCACTTTTAAGTAGTGCAAGTGGTGTTGCACCTGATACTCCATCATATGTAAAAGTGGTCATTCTTCCTGTGAATGATATTAATAAGAAACATCTTGCTGCTAATGCTGGATTCATAAAGTTTTGTCCTAATCCACCATATAATTGTTTAACAATTAAAATTGCAAACACACCACCAATGATTGGTATCCATAAAGGAACACTCGATGGTAGATTCAATGCAAGTAACAAACCAGTTACAAGTGCACTGAAGTCATATGTTGTAACTTTTTTATGCATACATTTTTGATATGTGTACTCTGTTAATACACATGTTGCAATAGTTACTATAATAATTAATAATGCTTTTAAACCGAAATTAATAATCCCAGCTATACTGGCTGGTATCAACGCTAATGCCACATCTCTCATAATTATGCTTGTAGAATCCTTACTTCTTACATGTGGCGATGCGGATACATTCAACAAATCGTTCACGATTTTGCACCTCTCATTTCATTTTCTATATTCATATAAAGCAATAGCGTTGTTATACACTACTTCTTTCTACTATCTATTACACTTCTTCTTGTCTGCTTAAAAGCTTGCGTTAATCTACGTTTAGCTGGGCATACATACGTACAGCAACCGCATTCATAACATTCCATACCATTCACTTTTACAAAACCTTCATTATCAAAGTTCTCAGAATATTCAAGCATCTTCTGAGGAACTAATTTGCTTGGACAGGCCTGTACGCAACGTCCACACCTTATACACGCTGTAGGCTCATGCTCTGCTACCTCATCTTTGGTCAGACAAAGAAGTGCTGATGAAGTCTTCGTTACTGGTATATCTAATGAGAATAATGCAATACCCATCATCGGTCCACCAGAGACAATCTTTTCTGGCTTTGTAATAAATCCTCCCGCTGCTTCAACTAACTCTCTATAGTTCATACCTGTCTTAACATTAAAGTTTTGTGGATCCTTTATAGCATCACCTGTAACAGTAATTATTCTTCTCATTAGAGGTGTCGATTCACATACAGCCATATATACTGATATACATGTATCAATATTATTAACTACGCAACCTACATCAGCAGGAAGCATTGTTGAATTAATCTTTCTTCCTGTAGACATATAGATTAGTTGACGCTCTGCACCTTGTGGGAATTTGGTCTTAAGAACTTTAACTTGGATTTTCTCTTCATCCTTAACTAATTCCTCTAACTTCTTAATTGCTTCTGGTTTATTATCTTCAACCGCAATAATTCCCTTAGCATTTTCAAATAATGCTAATAATACTTTTAGGCCTTTAACAATCTTATCTGTCTCTTCCATCATCATACGATAGTCAGATGTAAGATATGGCTCACACTCTGCTCCATTTACAATTACATATTCAATCTTACTATCATCTTTTGGCGTAATTTTTACATGGGTAGGGAATCCTGCTCCACCCATACCTACCAAACCAGCTTCCTTCACAATACTACGTATCTCTTCCTTTGTTAACGTAGTATAATCACGCTTTTGTCCAATAGCCTGGATTGTCTCATACTTCTCATCATTCTCTACCACTATTACTGTCTCTTTGTTTCCAGATACAACAAGTCTCTTCTCGATTGCCTTTACGGTACCTGATACCGAGGCAATTACATTCACAGATACATAACCTTGTGCTTCACCTATGATCTGTCCAGCCAAAACTCGATCTCCAACTGCTACTACTGGTTTCGCAGGTGCCCCAATATGTTGAGACATCGGATAAACTAATTCACCCTTTGGTAGAATCATTTTGACAGGCTTATCCATCGACAATTTCTTGCCTTCATATGGATGAATTCCACCTTTAAATGTTGACAATAACATTCTTATTACCTCTTTTCCTTTATTGTAAAACGGACTTTGCAACCCGCTCCACTACTTGTACACTATTAGCGAAAACAATATGTATATTATAATGAAATTTTCCTTTATGTTCAATAAATGTTATTTATTTAGCAATGTTTTTTGTTGAAAATAGTCGTATTGTACTAGTTAATAGCAGACAAAGAAGCCTTGTCTATTAAATACTATATACCTAATAAACAAAGCCCATATGGCACACGTGTCCCATAAAATTCCATCAAAAAAGCTCTTCATAGAGCTAATTTAAAACATAATTAAATACAGTGCAAATTTTATCATATTTTGTAAAATTTGTCAATTAGATCAGCGAGCGTTCGCTATGGGTTTAGGACTATAATACTATATTCCTAAACTATATTCCATTATAGAGACATAGCCCTTATCTTGTCAAATTTCTAGTTTACTATGACATAAGAAAGAGCCATCATACTAAGATCTCCTAGCACGACAGCTCTTATGAATTATCTTTCTCCTACTCTGTGTAGGTATTTCTCTCTTGTTGCAAGACCACCTCGAATGTGTCTCTCTGACTTGTTCAAATCAAGTACGACACGTGCTCGTTCGGCAAGAGCTCGATTAATAAATGGTAGTCGCTCTGTTACGTCTTTATGTACCGTCGATTTGGATATCCCAAATTTCTTTGCGGTTTGCCTTACTGTTGCATTGTAATCGATAATATAGTTTGCTATATCGACTGCTCGCTCTTCTATGTACCCTTTCAAGAGGAGTCCCCCTAGTAACCTTGTTTTTACATTGTATTCTTAGCATAGGGATTTTATGCAACGCTAATTATATAATTAAGCAGTAACTTGGAAGGCTTCAACAATCTCATCTAAATCGTTAGAGGAATACTCTTCCTCCCCCCCTCAAAGAAGCGGTATAGATACTTCTGTCCCATTGTTTTACATTGTAAATTCATGTATAATATAAGCCAAACGACAGTAGAAAGGACGTGAGTTTATGAAGTGTCTAAGGACGAATTTGCCCGTAGAAGCAATTCCATATGAGCTAAACCAAGGTATCGAAGATGGATTTGAATTATGGAGCAAAATGGTTGTTAACGGTTGGATAAAGACTGACAATTTAGTTGCGGTGACTCGTAAAGATGGTATGGTCGTATGCCCATACATCGATACAAGGCGCGGTCGTTCTTTTATTAAGATTGACGATTATATTATTACAGAAGAAGCTGGAGACAGAATTGTGTGCGGAAAAGATAAATTCTCCGAGCGTTATGACGTAATTGAAGATTAATATATCTATAAATCTTAGATTACACTCTCATGATCTTTCTATGAATAAGTAAAGGGGCTGTAACAAATCTAACAGTAAGTTAGCTTTGTTATAGCCCCTTCAACAATTATAATAATAATTAATTTCTTATGATAGTCTTCCTTTAAAGTCCTCATAACCAAATGTTTTAATTACTTTTATTCCTCTTTCCCTACTATATAATACAATAGAAGGTAAATTAATACCATTGAATGTATTATTCTTAACCATAGAATAGTGGGACATATCGCAGAACAGAAGTCTATCCCCCTTTAGCAGTGGTTCACCAAATGAATAATCTCCAATTACATCACCTGCCAAACACGTGGAACTGGATAAACGATACGTATAATCTAATACTTTCGCTTCATCCCCACCAATGATTTGTGGACGATATGGCATCTCCAGTACATCAGGCATATGGCATGCTGCTGAAGTATCTAACAATGCGATATCCATTCCATTCTGTACAAAATCAAGTACTTTCGTAACCAGTACACCTGTATCTACTCCTATTGCTTCTCCAGGTTCAAGATATACTTCCACATCATACTTCTCTTTCATATGTACAATAAGTTTTTCTAATAACTGGATATCATAATCAGGCTTCGTAATATGATGCCCTCCACCGAAATTAATCCATCTCATCTGCTTCATATATGACGAGAACTTCTCCTCTACTGCTTTAAGAACACGTTCTAACACATCAGATCCTTGTTCACACATAGCATGAAAATGAAATCCCTCTAGACCTTCATGTTGTGGAGCCATAACGACATCTGGGTTAATATATTCATGGTCAAACAGACCTGTTTTATCCTTTTCATACAGGCGCTTAATCTCGGACAAAGCAGAAATCAATCGTTCAATCTCTAGATTACGATCACCTGCAGAAACAATTGCTAAGATGTTTCCGATATCTCCGAATTCAATCTGAATATCATATTCATCACGAAGTAACTCATACACTTCAATTCCAGCAAGTCCATTTGCTCTTGTATGAACGGATAATTTAGTTTTATCAAAAGCGTAAACCGCATCTCCATCAATAAGTTCCTCGGAAAATGCATAATAACCGCCTAATTTATTAATCTCTTCTCTTGCATATTGTGCAAACTCTACGGTCTTATGAAACATCTCCTTACCATTCATACTAAGGTTCTTCCTTGCTATATCAAGAGAAGACATCAAAAGATAAGAACCACTTGTTGTCTGGGTAAGGTTAATAACTTGTCTTACATAATCAGCATTCATGCTTTTGTTGCATAATAAAATAGAGCTCTGCGTAAGAGAACCGCCCGTTTTATGCATACTAACAGCAGCCATGTCAGCACCTGCTGCCATAGCCGAAACTGGCATGTCTTCACCAAAGTAAAAATGTGTCCCATGAGCTTCATCTACCAATACAAGCATATTATGTGCATGTGCCAAGGCAACAATTTGCCCAAGATCAGAACAGATGCCATAATAGGTGGGATTGTTAACTAGAATCGCCTTCGCATCTGGGTTATTCCTAATAGCCTCTTCTACGTCTTTCACCGACATACCAAGAGGTATTCCTAGTTCCTTATTAATACCCGGATTAATGTAGATTGGTAATGCTCCACATACAACTAATGCGTTAATTGCGCTACGGTGTACGTTTCTAGGCATAATAATCTTGTCGCCCGCCTTACAAGTGGACATAACCATCGCTTGTACTGCAGCCGTTGTTCCGTTCACGATAAAGAATGCCTCATGTGCACCAAATGCTTCCGCTGCTAATTCTTGCGCTTCCCTTATAACCGATACCGGATGGCATAGATTATCAAGCGGTTTCATTGAATTAACATCAAGGCGAAGACAGGTCTCTCCAAGGAAATGTTTTAACTCCTTGTTTCCTCGTCCTCCCTTATGTCCTGGAACATCAAAGTGGGCAATCCTTTTGGAATCATGTTGTTTTAGAGCCTCATATAAAGGCATGCGTTCTTGTGATAGTCTAGCCATGATGTCCTCCTAATAGATATTCATACCGCTAAAAATCTCAATCATTTCCTTACGAAGACTGTCCGATATGGCAAGTCTTTGTTTTGGTGGAAGTTCATAAGCATCTTGATTGAATAGATAATTCTGTAATTCAATCTCCTTTATTAGCATCTTCGTATGAAATATATTGGACTGATATACATTCACATCGATGGCGTCATAACGGGTAAGCGTCTTCTCATCAATGTAATTTTGTATTGAAGTAATATCATGGTCAATAAAAAACTTCTTGCCTTCAACATCGCGCGTAAAACCACGTACTCGGTAATCAATGGTTATGATATCCGAGTCAAAGCTTGAAATCAGGTAATCTAAAGCATTTAGTGGTGATACTTCACCACACGTAGATACATCAATATCTACACGAAAAGTGGAAATTGCATTATCCGGATGATATTCAGGAAATGTATGTACCGTTACATGACTCTTATCAAGATGAGCATGTACCATGTCTCGTTTTTCTGTAACATATTTGCCCAAATTGCAGGATTCATCAATGTTCTCAGTTGCGAGTGAATCTTCTGCAATAAGTATATTGACACTCGCTCCCTGTGGTCCATAATCCTGCTTGGAGATATTAAGAATATGTGCACCAATCATATCGGTTACATCACATAATATCTTCGTTAATCTGTCCGAGTTATATTGCTCGTCAATATATCTAATATAATCTTTTTGCTCTCGCTCACTTTTTGCATAGCAAACATCGTAGATGTTGAAGCTAAGTGTTTTTGTGAGGTTGTTAAAGCCATATAGTGTCAGCTTTTTTTCCAACCCTAACATCACAACCTTTCTTATATGATTTTTGCAGGAAAATAGCATAATTTCAGCTATAATTTTTCTGCAAGTATGCTCTAATTAACAGGATTCTTAACTTGTATTAAATTGTTAATTTTTCACGTTATTAGTAGCTTTCAATAGATTACCATGTTTTGGATAAAATTACAATTCAAGAAATTATAAGAATACACAAAAACATAGTAATATCCCTCATGGCTATTTTTTATTCTTTACATTATAATAAACTCATACTAATTACACTAACGAAATTCCATGGAGTGCCGTCAATATCCGCATCGACTAATCTTCACAAGAAAGGATGAATTGCTATGAAACAAATACAAAGAAATGATTTTTTCAAATATCAATTTCTATCTGGAATCACCTATTCACCAAACGGAAAAGCTACTGCTGTGACGGTCTCTAACTGTAATAAAGAAGAAAATTCTTATAACAGTAACATCTGGGTAAAAGAACAAAGTGACTTCTATCAATTAACAACTATGGATAAAGAACGCTCTTTTATCTGGAAAGATGACGAAACCATTCTATTTCCTTCCGTAAGGAGTGAAGCAGACAAGAAACGTGTTGCTGCTAAGGAAGAGTTCACACCTATATATGAAATCAATATTCACGGCGGAGAAGCAAGAAAAGCCTTTGAATTACCATTTTCAGCTCGAAAACTACAATTAATAAAAAATGACTTATATCTTGTGACAGGTTCTATTGATTGTACATACCCTGATTACTTCCGCATGAGTAAAGAGGATAAAGAAGCTGTAGCTAAGGCAAGAGAAAAAGAAGTGGATTATGAGGTCTTAGATGAGCTTCCATTCTGGTTTAACGGCGGCGGATTTATTAATAAGACTCGTACTAGACTGTTCATATATAATGCAAAGACGAATAAATGCAACGCAATAACCTCACCTGCTTTTGATGTATCCAATGCAATTATAGATGGTGATATGATATATTATGTTGGTTCTGACTACACTAAGAAACGTGAAATATATGATGGTCTCTACCGTTATAATATAACAACCAAAGAGACTACACCTTTATATGATGGAAAAGAATATTTTATTAATCACATAGAGGCATTTGATGATAGCATTGTGCTCTTCGCCTCAAAAGGTGACCGTTATGGCATCAATGAGAATACAGATTTCTATCTAATTAATAAGCAGACTTTAGAAATGACTTTTCTGGCAGAGAATGAAGAAAGTACACATTCTTCTGTTGGCAGCGACTGCCGCTACGGTGGTTCCACATCCATGAAGATGTATAATAATGTACTATACTTCGTAACCACTAGAAGAAATGCTTCACATATCTATTCTCTTACTAAGGAAGGCATGATTGCACCTGTTCTTACTAAAGAAGGTTCTGTAGATGGTCTCACAATTGCAGACGATACAATCACTTGCATAGGTATGTATGATAATAAATTACAAGAGTGCTACACTTGCAACCTAACTGGTGAAGCTTTTACGCAAGTTAGTAATTTCAATACTGACGTTTTATCCGATGTGTACGTTGCAACACCAGAGAAAATCACTATCACCTCCGGCGGCCTTGACATAGATGGCTTTATTCTTCGTCCATATGGATATGATCCTTCAAAAACATACCCTGGAATACTTGACATACATGGTGGTCCAAAGACTGTATATGGAGAAGTCTTCTATCATGAGATGCAGTACTGGGCAAACCAAGGATACTTTGTATTCTTCTGCAATCCAAAGGGTTCCGATGGCCGTGGCCGTGATTTCGCAGATATCCGTGGTAAATACGGTACTGTTGATTACCAGAATATCATGGACTTTACAGATGCTGTATTAGAGAAATATCCTCAGATTAATACAAAGCGTATTGGTGTTACTGGCGGTTCCTATGGTGGATTTATGACAAACTGGATTATAGGACATACGAATCGTTTTGCATGTGCCGCTTCACAGCGTTCTATTTCAAACTGGATTTCCTTCTACGGAACATCTGATATTGGATACTATTTTGCTGAAGATCAGAATGCCTCTAACATCTATGAATCACAAGAGAAATTATGGTGGCACTCGCCTCTTCGTTATGCAAATCAAGTAACAACACCGACACTATTCATTCACTCTAATGAAGACTATCGTTGCCCAATGTCAGAAGGCATGCAGATGTATACTGCTCTCATGGATCGTGGTATTGATGCAAGGCTTTGTTACTTCAAAGGTGAAAATCATGAATTAAGTCGTTCTGGAAAACCACTTCATAGAGAACGTCGATTAAAGGAAATCACAAAGTGGATGGATAACTATCTCAAGAAATAATATAAAAGTAGAAGGGTAGACCGTATTATAATTCAAACAGTCTACCCTTCCATTTAGTTAATTACGAAACACTTTTCCATATCAACAGCATACTTACACTTTTATACCGACTTCTACAATTCTCTTATAAGACTTTTAAAATTTTTCAACTCATTCTTTGAAATAATACCCAAATCATTTGCCTTGATTGTTATCTTCGTAAACGGAAGAGGTATCTTATACTGGTCCCATCGGTTTTTTATAGTTATACAATGACTATAATTAAACTGTAAAAATATCATCTCCTTTCTCGCTTGTTCCGCAAGAAAGAATACCAATTTCTTAGGTTCATGATAAGGGCCTAAAGGACCATCTAATGAAGTTGCAAACATACCTTCCTCATCCTTCGCATGTGCAATAATATCTCTATAATCCTCCCTCATACCAAAACCATCATGCGCTCTTATCACCTCCCCATTATATCTAGCTAGCATTTGTTCAATATAGTCCCCGCGGCGATCAGCTGTTACAAGTACTGTAACCTTATTACACCTTTTCCCCATATGACGCATAAGTAATTGACTCGAATAACTGTCTCCATGCCAATATCCCGCTATTTTGTTGCCAACCATGATCTCTTCTCCATCAAGTCTAATAGTGCACGTTCTGGCTACCAGTTCTAGATATATATAGGATAGAATGGCGAGACCTTTTTCTTGTATCTCCCTTAATCTTATTACTAACTTCACTTATAACCTCCTTATTCACAATCATATCATTGTAATACGTTGCTGCTTGATTAGCTATTTGAATCATACTATAATCACCTGCTGTTACACTTGCGCAGCAACATAATCTATCACTGAGTTGTTGATTTAATAATATCATACTAATCTTTTCTACCCATTCATCCACCGACTCTTCTGTCATAAACCCATTTTCACCATTGCGAACTATATCTTCAACACCACTTGCTTTAATAGCAACCACAGGCAAGCCCGCTGCCATAGCTTCTAGTAAAACGATTCCCTGTGTTTCTGACTTTGAAGCAAATACGAATGCATTACAAGCTCTGTAATAGTTCGTTATCTCATCTTGTTGCAATGTTCCTAGAAAACTAATTTCATCTTCTAAATCTAATTCCCAGACCATTTCTTCAAGCTTTACTCTTTGTGTGCCATCACCTATTATCAGCAAACGGAATATGCCACCGATTCTCTTCTTTAACTCAAACATTCCTCTTATTATGAATTCTATATTCTTTTCTTTCTCTAATCTTGATACTGAACAAAGCAAATATTTCTTATTACCTATATACTGTTTTCGTATCCTACTAGATAGTTTGTCATTGTTTTGGTATGCCTCTTCTCCAAGACCTGTTGGTAGAATGTTCATCTTGCTCTTAACCTGTTGTGATACCAAAAACTCTTTCATATTGTTAGTAGGTACAATAATACGATCACAGTGATTCATAAACACACGATTATGAAATGGTACAAACTTATCCCTTCCAAGATGGATCAGTTTCCCCTCTACTGTTTTTAGCAAACGATGGTTCTCTTCTTCATACTTATCAACTAATTTACTATAACTTTTGATATGATGAAGGTATTGTTCGTATCTGGTATGGTAGGTATATACGACGGGCACTTTGTACTTATGTCCAAGATAAATTGCCGTGTATCCGATTAAAAATGGATGATGCACATGGATCACATCGAAATCTCCTTTCCGAAATTCTTTCTCTATAATCGGATCTAAGCAATTACCAACAATTATTCCATCCCCAATGGTTTTCTTTAGTGATTTATATCTTACGATATCTTTTTCCACTGAATCTTGCTCGCCCTCCATATGACCTTCATAGTCTGGAGCAAAGATTGTAACTTGGTGATCAATCATTCTTAGCCCCTTAGCAAGACGTTCGATCGATATTGGAACTCCACCAACAAATGGTGCATAATTATTTGTAAAAATCGCTATCTTCATACTTTTTTCCCCCCTCATTATCAACTTAATACCCCTATTACTTTTTCACCAAGAAAGTATCCAGCTCCAATAAACAATCCATTCCATATAAGAATTCCAAGACCAGAATAAATTGTAAAATGTAAAAAGTTCATCTTAATAATTCCTGCTGGAAACGATATTAATGTTCTCACAACGGGAAGTAATTTACTAAGAAATATATATAAATTCCCTCTAGCCTCAATCTTCTCAATTAATTTCTTAATCTTAATCTCTTGCTTCGGAAATCGTTTATAGTATTTTAGTAGAAGTACATTCCCACCAAATCTTCCAAGAAAATATAGCATCCAACTGCCGCATAAACCCGCAAACAAACTAATAACCATAGTTGTTACGATTCCAACTTCTCCTTTAGAGGCCCATATACCAGCTAAAGGCATAATTAAACCTGCTGGAAATCCTGGTAAATTCAAATATTCACAAAAAACAATTAGAAATATAATAAGTACTCCATACGAATTAAAAAACTCTATTAATGTCGTTATATCCATAGTAATTAATCTTACTCCTTCACTCTTTCTTCAATTATCCTACTGATAATTTCTAAATCTAAACGACTTATAAATCATAAGAATTTCTAAAGATTTTATAAAAAATAAAAGGCAAATATTACATGCTGTTATTTTCATGAAAAAAGGATTGTAATAAAACTACACTAAATCGTAGTTTTACAACAATCCTTATCTTCAAATATTTATGTAATCAATTATCTATATATTTTATATTTATCTTCTTGAATCAAGATGATACATAGCCTCATACATCTCCGGTCTTCTGTCACGGAATACTCCCCAACCAATTCTTAAATCCCAGATTTCATCTAGATCAAACTCTGCTACAAGTACACCTTCCGATTCCCGATCAGCACTCGCAACTATAGCTCCTGTCTCGTCTGCAATAAAAGAGGATCCATAAAACTCCATGGTACTATCTCCTTCTGTCTCTACCCCAACTCGGTTAGAAGCCACAACAGGCATAATGTTAGCCGCTGCATGTCCTTGCATACAACGTCTCCAATGTTCCATACTATCAACTGTCATAATGGGCTCTGAACCAATTGCAGTTGGGTATAACAAAATCTCCGCCCCCATAAGTGCCATACATCTAGCTGTTTCAGGGAACCACTGATCCCAACAGATTCCTACTCCTACTTTACCATATTTCGTATCCCATACCTTGAATCCTGTATCCCCAGGCGAGAAATAGAATTTTTCTTCATAGCATTCCCCACACGGAATATGAGTTTTTCGATATGTTCCAAGAACTGTTCCATCTGCATCAATCATTGCCACTGTATTAAATGTCGTATTACCTGCTGCTTCATAAAAACTAACCGGTATAACTACACTTAGTTCCTTTGCAACACTCTTAAAATGATTAACCGCTGGATTCCCCTCAAGTGATGTTGCTAAACGATAATATTCATAGACTTCCTTCTGGCAAAAATAAGGCATCTCAAACAACTCTTGCAACAAGATAATATTCGCTCCCTGCTTAGCTGCCTGTCTTACAAGCGATTCCGCCTTATGCAATGTCTCTTCTCTATCCCAAGTGCATGCCATCTGCGTCGCTGCTACTTTTACTTTTCTCATTCTATATCTCCCTTTCCTATTTAACTACCTTGTCTAAGTAATTACAAAACTCATTCAAAATTTTCCCTAATACTTCTCGCCCTGATACTCTACTAATAAATGATAGCATAGTTTCTTTAGTACTTCTTAGTACGTGCTCGATAAATTAGGAAGGAGAGGCACGGACGCCGAGCCAGCTTGAGCCACGACAGGATGTCGTGTCGAAAGCGATTCCATATCCCTTATATCCTCCTACTCACGTACTTAGAAGTACTTAGAAACGGCGCGTATTTATGTAGAGTCTCAGGGCGATAAGTATTATCAAAAAACTACAATGAGTTTTGTAATTAACTCCCTAGAGGAACTTGTTGGGTAATGCAGTGAATATTCCCACCACCTATAAGAATATTTCTGGTAGGTAATTGAATTACTTCACGATCAGGGAATAATCTTTCAATAATTTCTTTTGCTTTCACATCCATTGGATCATCAAAACCCGGCATAACAACGCATGTATTGGCAATATAGAAGTTTACGTAAGACGCTGCTAGGCGCTCTCCCTCTTCTCTTGTTGGTTCATCATCGCTCCATGCAATCCCTTCGCAATCCTTTTTTGTCATATGAATTGGTGCTGGTAACGGTAGTTTATGTATCGTTAATTTACGCCCTTTGGCATCAACTTCTTCACTTAATATGTCATAACAACTTTTAGACATTGCATACTGCGGATCCTTCACGTCATCCGTCCATGCAAGGACAACCTCACCAGGCCTAACAAATGCACAAATATTATCAACGTGTTCATTAGTCTCATCAAGGTAGATTCCATTCTTTAACCAGATAACCTTGTCTACATTAAGATATGCTTTTAACGTATCTTCGATTTCCATCTTTGTCATTTTGGGATTACGGCCTTGGCTCAATAAACACGCTTCCGTAACCATTGCTGTTCCTTCCCCATCTACATGGATTGCTCCACCTTCTAATACAAAATGTCTTGCATTATACACATCCCTTTGTTCCAAGTCACATATCTTTCTGGCAACCTTATTATCTTTATCCCATGGGAAATATAGACCATCTTCAAGTCCCCCCCAGGCATTGAAACACCAATCCACTCCCCTCGTTTCACCCTTATCATTCACAACAAAGGTTGGACCACAATCCCTAGCCCACGCATCATCAGTTGACATCTCCACAACGCGAACATCATCTGGCAACATACGTCTAGCTGTATCGTATTCCTTTTCACTAACTAGCATAGTAACTTGTTCTGATTTTTGAATGGCTCTGGCTACTTTGACAAATTCTTTTTTTGCTGCAATTCCTCCAAACTGCCAAGAATCTGCTCTCTCTGGCCAAATCATATAGCACCCCTTATGTCTCTCATATTCTGCGGGCATATGATATCCATCTTCTCTAGGTGTAGATTTTAGTATCTTCATTCTTGCCAATCCTTTCTCTTTATTATTATATGTCCAGTGTCAAAAGGTCTTTTTTCTCTTAAAATTGTCAAAGATATTGCAATGTAAAAACGTATATTTTTCATTAAAAATGCTGCCTATATTTGTCATCTTCACAATTGACGTCCATCCATAACTGTGATAGGATGCAATAGAAAAAATATCTACATATACTATAACAACGCCACCATAAATAGGAGACTTTCAAATGAAATTTTTAAAACAAATCTTTATTATCTTCGGGCTTTGTTTGGCAGGAATCGGCATCTCCTCCATACTTCCCTTTACTTTTCCATCAAGCTTAATCAGTATGATACTACTTCTAATCTTAATGATAACCAAAGTTATTAAACCAGACATGATTAAAGAAACCTCTGAATTATTACTCGGAATCATGGCATTCTTGTTTGTACCCGCTGGTGTAGCAATTATAGAGCAATATTCTTTTCTAAAAGGTAAGATTTTTATTCTTATCATAATTTGTATAATCACTACTATTATTACATTTATAGTAACGGCGTATACGATTACTGCTGTAATGAAAATTATGAATAAAGGAGAAAAAAGCGATGAACGAATTTCTAAATAGTCCTTTCTTTGGTCTAACATTAAGTTTTGGTCTCTACATCTTTTGTAAATATCTTAGCGATAAAACAAATCTTGCAGTACTAAACCCACTATTAATAACAACTGTATTAGTTATAGCAATCTTAACTATCTTTGATATCCCTCTTGAATCTTACAATGCAGGCGGAGATGTGATCTCTATGTTTCTTGCACCAGCCACTACTGTACTTGCTTACTCAATTTATAAACAAATCCTATTACTTAAGAAACATTTTATTCCTATCGCAATTGGCTGTCTTGTTGGCAGTATAACTTCAATGGGGAGTACGTATTTACTTTGTAAGGTATTTGATATCGAATCTTCGATTACCGCATCTATGATACCTAAATCTGTTACAACTCCAATAGCCATGGAAGTAAGCTCTTCTTTATCTGGTATTACATCCATTACTGTTGCTGCAGTTGTTGTAACAGGAATCCTTGGTTCTATATTATGCCCAGTCTTAATAAAAATTCTTCGTATAGATAATAAGGTTGCCGCTGGAATTGCAATCGGTACATGTAGCCATGCTGCAGGTACTTCAAAAGCCATCGAGATTGGCGAAATAGAAGGTGCCATGAGCGGTATAGCAATCGGTGTATCCGGTATTGTTACTGTAATAATCGCAACTTTTATCTAGATTATACCCAATTCTTTTGCTGCCTCGTTCCAATAACGAGGCGGTATATGGTTCCAGTCCACCTCTTTCATTTCCTTAGCAGCTATATCATATGCTTTCTTCACACATGTAGGAGCATAATTCACACCATCTTCTATAGAACGCAAAATACAACGCATCCATAAATATGCCTTCTCCTTCATTTCACTCTCTTCAAATTCATTAACTAATTGCTGATAATCATATGGTATCGTTTGAAATTCAATCTCCCACTTATGATTAGTCCATTCTATTATAGCCATTTGTGCACTTTTCTTGCATCCAATAGGCACACCAACCGATCCTGGATTCATAATTACCTTCCCCTTGTATTCATAAGAAAACTGTCTATGGGTATGCCCACATAGCATGTATTTATACTCTATACTTTCTAATACAGCCTTTGTATTATCATCATGCTCATACAAAAGTTCTCGTGAATTCTTAAGGGAACCATGGGCAAGTATGATTGGTTCTGTACCCTCTATCTCTACAATACCCGTATTGGACAAACTCTCAAACCATCTAATATCTTTACTTTGGAGATGATCATATGTATATAATAGATTTCCAGTATTGGCTTCATATACCCAACCATCTGGATAACCTTCATCGTGCTTGATAAAATATTCTTCTCGATTACCTCTTATACACCAAACTTCATAGGTTTCTCTAATTTTTTTTAATAGTTTTAAGGTTAATTGAGGATTAGGACAATCACTTACGTAATCCCCTAGTAATATTAATTTCTTAATACCTTGTTTCTCTATATAACGAAGACAGGCCTCTAACGCCAAATGGTTACTATGTATATCACTTAGAACTGCCACCTTCATAACGGGATACCTCTCTTTCTTCATAATTTCCTTGATTTTAGTATAATTGATATTTCTTATATTATCAAATCTTCTACGCTTTGTCTTGTCAGACTTTATTCTTTTCTAAAAATTAAGAAATCTTAAGTTTTTTTCACATTTGTATCCATTGCACCCCTATCTATCTTATGCTATAATCACCTAGTGCATTAGTTTATTAGGCAGTAACTAACCGTTATGATTACTTATAGAAAGGTGGCATACCGTTGAGTAAGATAGGCCAAAACAAGCATTCCCATCCCCCCCTTAAGGGTAATGTTATAACAGAATTTCTAAAGAAATATAAACATGCTTGGGTATTACTTTATATGTTTATTTATTTTCCTTGGTTCTACTATTTAGAGAGGACCGTAACTACTAACTATACTTCGGTACACATTCGATTAGATGATTTTATTCCATTTAATGAATTGTTTATCATCCCTTATTTTCTTTGGTTTATATATGTAGCCGGTGTGGTTGCTTACTTCCTATTTACTTCTAAGGAAGACTATTACAGATGTTGTGCATATCTTTTTATTGGTATGACAATTTGTTTAATCATCTACACAATTTGGCCTAATGGTCAAGACCTAAGACCAACTACATTTGCAAGAGACAACTTCCTTGTAGATATGGTGAAGACTCTATACTCAACAGATACCTCTACGAATGTCTGTCCGAGTATTCACGTATTTAATTCCATTGGAATACACATAGCGATTATGCATTCTGCTAAATTAAAAAACAAACATTGGGTTAGACGTTCTTCCTTTGTACTTTGTGTATTAATTTGTTTAGCGACTGTATTCTTAAAGCAACATTCTGTTTTCGACGGAATTGCAGCTCTGATCCTATGCATAGTTATGTATTTTATTGTATACGTACCAAATTATTCAAAGTTATTTAATAAACAACAGTCTTTATCTGAATCTCGTACAGAAGCATAAATCTAAATATAGATCTAAGGCCATTTTCAAGTATTGAGATGGCCTCTTTTATTTCTATTCCTAATTATGATAACTAGTCATATCATATACGTATAGCACACTTCTTGACATACCTAGTCATTCAATTATATAATGTATCTGCTAACAAAGCAAAGTAGGATAATATGCGTTAAGTGTCTAGTGAACGGGGAGTTGTCATTAGAACGAAAAGCTTAGGCTTGCGGTATATTGTTCGCATCCCGTTGCTGCAGTTGAGTGAGACATCTCATATTGTAGCCAGGTATACCTTGTTAACACGTAGTAACGTAGCAGTCTACCTTGGTTGTTTTGGTATCATACGTTGCTACCAACTACATTATGGAGGTGTTTTTATTATGCTTTTTATAAGTAAAGAGGCATTAAATCTTAAGAAGCAGATTGCAAACATGAGCAAACTACGTAACCTTGTATTCTGTGCACTCATGGTCGCCATGTACATTGTCGTATCTTTCTTTGATATTCCAATTACACAATCAATTGAGATTCGTCTTGGTTTTATAATTATCGCTGCGGCAAGTATGCTCGGTGGACCGGTTATGGGACTTAGCGTTGGTGCTTTAGGCGATGTTGTAAAAATGCTCATAACTGGTGGAAAAGGAAGCTCTTTCTTCTTTGGCTTTACCATTACGTATGCACTAATGGGCTTTTTATTCGGTATTGTATTTTACAAATGCAAAGTAACGATACCTAGGGCTATTGCAGCAAGTATCTGTGAATTTGCGATCTCAATATTTTTAAATACGTTTAACTTATCTATTTTATATGGTACACCATATAATGCATTATTCCTAAGCAGACTTCCTAAGTCATCAATTATGCTTGTCATTAATGTATTCCTATTATTTATAACAATGCGGGCTTTACAGGTTGCATTCCATCATAATAACATTGCTGTGGAATCCTAAACATTAATGAGTTTACTTTGCATTCTCGCAAGATTTTTATATAACTAAAAAAGGTATACAACAAACTGAAAGTTTTAAAACTCCCATAGTTGTTGTATACCTTTTTTAATCAATTAAATCCAATTATCTTTTGAGATATGCGGTATCCCATCTTTATAATTGCATGTCCAGTTGCTCCTGGAAGATGCATACTGTGTCCTAGTACACTATGACGTATCTTAATATACATCGCTGGTTTCGTTGTTTTAAGATACTCCCATAATTTTTTCTTCTCATTCAAGCTTTCTTTCGTCCCAATCTTAACAAGATACACAGAAGATACCATCATCATTACAGTTAAGTATTTTAACATATAATTCTGAAGTTTCTTACTCTTGACCGAATATATATCTGTTGAATCAATCATTAACTTGGTAACCCTTATCTGTTGATCGATTCTACTCATCATTACTTTCTCATTAACAGATTGGTCTTCTCTACCGATATAATACCGATAGAAATCCTCGTCCATATAGTAAAGTGTATTAACGTAAGGTAGTGGTTGATATACAAATATATTATCCACATAGAATGTATGCTTTGGCAATCGTAATCCACACTCACGCAATAGCTCGGTACGATAAAAAACAGAATGCATTAAGATATTTTGACTTTGTTTAAAATGCTTCAAATCATCCCAACCAAAAATAGTATCCACTGGCATTGCACTCTTATAATCAATTACCTTCTGCTTGTTTAGGTATGCATTTTCATATACATAATTAGCAATTAATAAATCTAGCTCTTTATTTTCATCACGCATCTTTCTAAGTAGATCCAGAACTTTCTTTAGTGATTCCTCATTCACCCAATCATCACTATCAACTACTTTAAAATACAATCCTGTCGCATTCTTAAGACCCGTATTGACAGCTTCCCCGTGTCCTCCATTCTCCTGGTGGATTGCTTTAATGATGGTAGGATACTTTTCTTGATATGCATTAGCTATTTTACCGGTTCCATCCTTTGATCCATCATTTACAATAATAATTTCAACTTCTTCTCCACCAGTTAATAAGGTTTCAACAGCTCTGCCTAGGTATTCTTCCGAATTATAGCTTGGTATTGCTACTGATAATAATTTCATAATTCCTCCTCTGCATATTGCAACTCTTAATCTTATTCACCCTCTTTGGTGTCAACTAGCGTGATACTTTCAATTAATTATCATATATAGTCAACTAGACAAAATGTCTAGTAATAGTCTTCCTCTCAGTCAAGTTCTTCTATATAATAGTATTCTCAAATCTAACTAACATAATTCTATCATTTTTTACATGCACTCCTTGTTTTATCAACTTAGTATTCTTCAAGGAGTGCTTCTGTATATACTTGTATTATTAAAGCTTGTTATAAAGATACATTAAAATTAATGATATAATAATATAGATTGCAAATATTATGAAAGATATATATACACGTTTATTCTCGTCTTGAATCGAACCATCATCTAACGCAGTATGTACATAATAATAGCCTAAGATTCCACCTAATACTATAGCAACAACTGAAAGCGGTAGACTGAATAAAGATATGATAATAGCAAGTACTATAAAAGGTAGAAATGCAACGCTCTTCGTTCCTGCTATACATATCGCTTCTTTAAAACTCTTATTAGCTTTACCAATCTGCTTTACAATAAGCATAGTTACACCAGCAAATATACATGCTCCTAATGCTGTCCCTATTAAAGTACTAAAAATTGTGCTCAGATAAGGAACTTTAAATTCGCCTTGAAAATAATAAGACATTCCACCAAATATGCCCATAATCATGGAGTAAAGTTTCTTTAAGATAAGGCATGAAAAAATAATCATCAACACAGCTTCAGCACCAATTAATATAAGCGCATTAATAAAATTACTCTCATTAACGAAACTCTTCAAATTATCTGCTGGCGCTTTCCATATATCCAATAGAATCTGCCATATATTCTTCGCATATTTACCAGCTACTGCTGCTACCTGAGACGCTTGTTGGCTAAATTGATTCGATTGATTATTTGATTGGCCTTGTGTGGGCTGTCCTTGCATTGGTTGACCTTGTACTGGCAGTCCTTGCATTGGTTGACCTTGCTCTGGCTGTCCTTGCATTGATTGTCCATACATATATCCGCTTACACCTGCTTGTTGCTCGCTTTGAATAGGTTGTGAGCCTTCTGTCTGCCCAGGTTGTACATTAGCCTCTACTGTTTCTTCTTTCACTTCGTTTACTTCTGAGTATATAACCTGGTCTTGTCCACTCCCCAGAGAACACGCGCAAGTTTCTCCATCTTGTAAAGGCTTACCACACTTACCGCAAAAATTTGCCATATTGATTTCCTCTCTCTCAGTTTATTTGATGACTGTATTTTTAAGTATATACTTCTCTAATTATTTCACAGTCACCAAATAAACTATACCATAGATTAGGAATACTTTTCAATTCCTTCTTTACTAACTCTGGCAAATATTAGTGGTTCGATTATAGGTTTCTCTTCCGAAATTGTATAAGCTTCTAATAAAAGTTTCTCTGCATCTGCAAACATCTTCTCATCTGATGCATATAATGTGGCTAGCACTTCGCCCTGTTTAACAAATGCACCGATTTTCTTATCTAGAATAATACCTGCTGAATAATCAAGTAAACTTTCCTTCGTCGCACGTCCTGCACCTAACTCTACTGAAGCAATACCACATTTCTCTGTATTCATATGCGTAATGTAGCCTTCACGGTCGGAGCGAACCTCATAATAGAATGGAGCTTTAGAAAATGCATCCGTATCTTTTATTACCCTTGAATCTCCACCTTGTGCTTCTACCATATCTATTAATTTACCTAAAGCTTTTCCTGATGTAATTGCCTCTTTAGCCATCTTTTCACAAGTTTCTACATCACCCTTACCCGTTAAGTGAAGCATATTTGCAGCAAGTTTAATGCAAACACTTGTAAGGTCTTCTGGCCCATTACCTTGTAATGTATGGACGGCTTCAATTACCTCTAGAGAATTTCCTATCGCATTTCCTAGTGGTATATCCATATCAGTGATTAATGCAACTGTTCTTCTACCTTCATGTTCACCGATAGCTACCATTTTACTTGCTAGTAAGATAGAATCGTCAATGGTTTTCATGAAAGCTCCACTACCAGTCTTAACATCAAGAAGGATACTATCACTTCCAGCAGCTAGTTTTTTACTCATAATAGAAGAAGCTATTAATGGAATACTTCCTACCGTAGCTGTTACGTCACGAAGAGCATATAATTTCTTATCTGCAGGAGCAAGGTTACCTGATTGTCCAATTACACTTAAACCGATTCTATTAACAATATCAAAGAACTCATCTCGTGGAAGGGAGGTCTTCATACCAGGTATTGCTTCCATCTTATCAATTGTTCCACCAGTATGACCAAGTCCTCTGCCAGACATCTTAGCTACTTTGCCACCACATGCTGCAACAATTGGTGCAATTACAAGTGTTGTTTTATCGCCAACTCCGCCTGTACTGTGTTTATCTACCTTAATACCATCAATAGCTGATAGATCAATCATATCTCCTGAATGAGCCATCGCTCCTGTCATTACAGCCATCTCATGATCTGTCATTCCTTTAAAACAAATTGCCATAAGCATTGCGGACATCTGATAATCTGGAATTTCTTCCTTAACATAACCATCTATCATAAATTGGATTTCTTCATCAGTAAGGATTTCGCCTTCCTTTTTCTTAGTAATTAAATCCACCATTCTCATACTTATCATCTCCGTTCCAATCAAGTATAATTTCAAGATTACTTCTCGATTAAATCTCCAGGACCAAAACCAAGTGGTAACAATTCTTCCAACGTGAACTCCTTATACTCATCTTCTGATTTTGCTAAGATAATATTAAATGTTTTAGGATCACAAAACTCCATCATTACCTGTCTACATACACCACAAGGTGCTGTAATATTCTCTACTTTACGTCCCTTACCAGCAACAATTACAATCTTTTCAAACTCTTTTGTTCCTTCACTAACTGCCTTAAAGAAAGCAGTGCGTTCTGCACAATTTGAAGGCGTATAGGCTGCATTTTCTATATTGCAACCGGTGAATATGGAACCGTCTTTAGCAACTAATACTGCCGAAACATTGAAGTTAGAATATGGCGCATAAGAATACTTTAATCCATCAATCGCCATTCTAATAAGCTCTTTATTATCCATTATAAATTCCTTTCTATAATCATTGAATTATAAATCCAGATAGAAGCGAGGGTATTATTGAAGTCATAAGCTATCCTTCGTAATACCCTCGTCTTTACCCTTTTATCTTAATATCCTGTACCAGTTTCATTCTTTGCTAATTTAACAATACGGCTTGTTCCAAGTCTTGATGCACCAAGTTCAATGAATTTCTCAGCATCATCAAATGATGAAATTCCACCTGCTGCTTTCATCTTAACCTGTTCACCGATGTTCTTAGCAAACAACGCAATATCATCAAATGTAGCACCTGCTGTAGAGAAGCCCGTTGAAGTTTTGATGTAGTCTGCTCCTGAATTAGTAACAACTTTACACATCATAACCTTTTCTTCTTCGGTTAACACGCAAGTTTCAATGATAACTTTAAGGATTTTATCTTTACATACTTCCTTTAGTGTTTTAATTTCTTGTTCAATCAAATCAAAACGTTTATCTTTTACCCAACCAAGATTGATTACCATATCAATCTCATCTGCTCCATTATCAATTGCATCCTTTGTTTCGAATGCTTTAACAGCTGTTGTATTATAACCATTAGGGAAACCTATTACAGTACAAACTGCCATCTTGTCTCCCATATATTCTTTCGCTTGCTTAACGTAAGACGGTGGAATACAAACGCTTGCTGTTTGATAATGCATCGCATCGTCACAAATTGTTTTAATATCAGCCCATGTAGCAGTGATCCCTAATAATGTATGGTCAACTTTCTCAAAAATATTCTTCTTATCCATCGAAATATATCCTCTCTACACAGTAATTATTCAGCGATTTCTAAAGCAATTTCCATCATCTCTCTAAAGCTTGTTTGTCTTTCTTCCGCTGGAAGCGCTTCTCCTGTGAATACATGGTCAGATACAGTAAGAATACATAAAGCTTTCTTATTTGCTCTAGCTGCAATCATATATAGAGCTGCTGCTTCCATCTCAACTGCTGCCACATTCATCTTTTTCCATAATTCATTAGTCTTCTCATAATCATTATAGAAATGATCAGATGATAAGATGTTACCTACAACTACTTTGATGTTCTTTTCTTCAGCCGTTTCTACTGCTTTACGAAGAAGTGAGAAATCTGCTATTGGTGCATATGTTCCTGGTAGTTTGTATTGTTCTGCGTAGTTAGAATCAGTTGATGCACCCATACCAATGACAACGTCACGTACTTTGATATGATCTCCAATACCACCCGCTGAACCGATACGAATAATACTTTCTACATCATAAAAATGATATAGTTCATAGGAATAGATACCGATTGATGGCATACCCATTCCACCACCCATAACGGATACTCTTTTACCTTTATAAGTTCCTGTATATCCAAACATGTTACGTACAGTATTGAAACAAGTTACGTCTTCTAAAAAATTATCTGCAATGTATTTTGCTCTTAATGGATCTCCTGGCATTAATACTGTCTTTGCTATATCTCCTGGTTTTGCTGCATTATGTGGTGTTGCCATAATAGTACCTCCTAATTAAATTAAATTGGACTTCAAGTATACAACATTTCATTAACTTTATCAATGAAACTGAGTTACTTTCCTTTTTTGCTACATTTCTTCTTATATAATCTCTGATAAAAGTGATTTTCCTGATACTTTAGAATCAACATTAAAGTAATCTAAGATTGTTGCTGCTATATCAGAGAAAGAATCTCTTGTACCTAGATTAATGTTCTTCTTAATCTTATCTCCGTAGATAACTAGTGGTGTATATTCACGAGAATGATCAGTAGAAGGTGTTACAGGATCACAACCATGATCAGCCGTAATCATAAGAATGTCATCTTCTTTTAATGCTGCTAATAATTCAGGTAATCTCTCATCAAAGTAAGTAAGTGCCTTTGCATAACCTTCTGCGTCATTTCTATGACCATATAACATATCAAAATCTACTAAGTTAGTAAAACATAAACCGTTAAAATCACGTTTCATATATTCAAGTGTACGTTCAATACCTTCCGCATTATTAGCGGTACGAACCATCTCACCAATACCCTTTCCTGCGAAGATGTCATTGATTTTACCAACAGCTAGTACATCTAAGCCAGCATCTAATAACTGGTCAAGCATTGTAGTATTTGGTGGAACTAATGAATAGTCATGACGTCTTGAAGTACGTTTGAAGTCAGGTGCTTTCCCTTCGAACGGTCTAGCAATAACACGGCCTACGCCATATTTTCCTTCACAGATCTCTCTAGCTATCTCACAGTACTCATATAATTGTTCAATTGGAACAACCGATTCATGTGCCGCTATTTGGAATACACTATCTGCTGATGTATAGACGATTAATGCACCTGTTTTCACATGTTCTTCTCCATAATCACGAATTACATCTGTTCCTGAGTACGGTTTATTACAGATAACTTTTCTACCTGTACGTTCTTCGAATACATCAAGTAATTCCTTAGGGAATCCATCAGGGAATGTTGGAAGTGGACTTTCTGAAACAATACCAGCGATTTCCCAATGTCCAATTGTTGTATCCTTACCTTTTGAAGTTTCAGTCATTCTTGCATATGCACCGACTGGTGTAACTTCTTCTTTCGCCCAGTCTTCCTCTGGTCTTTCAATTTCAACTCCGTCAATATTGAAGAAACCTAATTTTTTCATATTTGGCATACGGAAATATTTACTTGTAGAAGCAGCTTTTACTGTGTTACTGCCAGCATCTCCATAATTTGCTGCATCTGGCATTTCCCCAATGCCAAAACTATCTAAAACTATTAAAAATACACGTTTCATACTTTACCTCATTTCTTTTACTTAAGATTCTCCGGGTTTAAACACTCTAATTCTTTCACAACAAACTTGCCATCTTTACGAACAAGTACATCATCAAAATAAATCTCTCCACCACCGTACTCAGGTGTTTGAATACATACAAGATCCCAATGGATAGAAGAATGATTACCATTTGGTGCATCATCGTAGCAGTTTCCTGGTGTAAAGTGGAAGGATCCCATAATCTTTTCATCAAATAAAGTATCCTTCATAGGAGTTAATACATATGGATTAACACCGATCGCAAATTCTCCAACAAAGCGTGCACCTTCGTCTGTATCAAATACTTTATTAATTCTTTCTGTATCGTTAGCTGTTGCTTCAATAATCTTACCATCTTTGAATGTTAATTTAATATTCTCGAAGGTAAATCCTTGATATACTGCAGGTGCATTGTATTGTAACGTACCATTGATTGAATCTTTAACTGGCGCTGTGAATACTTCACCGTCAGGAATATTCGCATCTCCAGCACATGGAATTGCTGGTATATCTTTAATAGAGAATGTAAGATCTGTACCAGGTCCTACAATGTGTACTTTATCTGTACGGTTTAGGTACTCTACTAAGTTCTCCATAGCTTTACCCATCTTAGAATAATCTAAGTTACATACATCAAAGTAGAAGTTTTCGAATTTCTCAGTACTCATATTAGCTAGCTGTGCCATAGAGCTGTTTGGATAACGAAGAACTACCCAACGTGTTTTAGGTACACGGATGTCATGGTGTACTGGAGTAGAATATAAACTAGAATATAGTTTCATCTTCTCTGCCGGTACATCTGAGTATTCTGTTACATTATCACTACCGCGAACACCAACATAGCAATCCATCTTAGCCATCTCTGCTGCATCTACTTCAGCCATAACCTTTAATTGCTCTTCCGTGCAATTAAGAAGCATCTCTCTCTCCACAATAGGATCAGTGAAGTGCGGGAATGGATTACCTCCCACTGCATATACTTCTTTCACTAATTGTTTTGCTAACATTTGTGTAGCCGGTCCAACGTAGTGAATATATACATTATCTCCCTTTTTAACTTTCATCGAATAATTTACAAGGTTTTTTGCTAATGTTTTAATTCTCTCATCTACCATATTATCACTTTCCTTTCTTTTGTTCATAAGTTTTACAAAACTTCTATTCTATAAAGCTAACAAAGATATTACCTGCTTTTTCAAACATTAGAGAGCTATCTTTATAGCCTTCTTTCCATGTATTACCTCGTTCAGGATCAATCATGGTAATATTGAATTCATCATATCCAGTTATTAATACTGCTTGCCCATTATTCTTCATAGCAATAACTGCTCTACCTTCACTGACATAGTAGAGGACTTCATCTAGAGTACTTCCAGTAAGATTGATCGGTTCTTTCTTCATATACTGTGTTAGTATATCCATTATTGAACGTTTTTTATCCCCAATCTGACTATCAGTAACATTAACTCCTGAATTTGCTAGAAGCATCTTGGCACAGGCTTTTATACTCGTTAGTCCACTGTTTGCATAAACAGGAGTTATACTACTTATATTTGCCCTTGTGGTTTTCTTACCACGTTCCCAAATTACTTTAAAATTCTGATTAATAACAGATCCCATTTTCTCATCTGCTAATGTGATAGCTTCTCCTGCATTATCATAAACTCCGAGAATCTCACCTAATGCATACACATAATAACGTTCCCTATTGCTACGATCAATATCAAGTCGTAATGTTTTATCTTCCTTAATTACTGTATTCACTGTAGATTTAATATCTGGTTTCTTAGTTAATGTAATAGTGCTTGGAATTGTAAGATATAGTTCCGTTAACATCTTTTCCGTTACTCTAGTTGTTACCTCAATCTTAGATATATTGGCTTCAGACCTATTGAGAATAAAATCAGATTCTGTTTGAGCATAATTTGTTTCGCTACTTGCAGTTTTTTTCACTCTCTTCAATTCAATAACGTTATCTTTCACTGTTGCACCAACAGTATAATATTTCTTAACCGAATACGTTTTTAATTCTTCCTGTTCCTTACTCACAATAGAGACTTTATATGCTGGCGCTAGAACTGTTCCATCTGTATCTGTTGATAAATCGGAATCCTTTACATATCCCACAATTAGATTTTCATTTATCTTGCCAAAGATACGAATACTCTGCCCTACTTTTGACTTAATATAACTCTTAACTCCTGTTTCTAAATCAAGCAAGATAATACTAGTTGCTTTACCGAGTTCACTGTTATCTGTCCAAGCAATATACGAGTCTTTATGTGAAATCATTATATTATCAGGATTTGCATCTTCAACGATTGTTTCTAACTTCTTGGTAATCATATTATATGCAAATATCTGATCCTGTAGCGAGAAGTAGAATACGCTTGAACGATTAACATAACTAAATCCCTCTAAATCCTGTTTCATAACTTCATACGGTATATTCATTGGAATATATAATTGTTCCTCTATACGATTTTCTACAGAATAGAATCGGTATAGGATAACTGCAGTACGTCCTTCATACTCCCCTCGATTCATATAACCATATACAACAAAATCTATATTACCATCTGCATCAATATTCAATATCTTAATATCATGTTGATCATAGCAATCTCTTATAAAATCCGACTTTTCTTGTTCAAAGGTGAATACTTTAACCATGGAATTAGCTATCATATCGTAATACCACAATGTTTTATTACGTACAAAACATAACTTAGTCTCTGCTTCATCCGTCAAGAAAGGTAAATCATAGAGATTGGACACACCTATCTTAAGTTCCCCCTTCTTAGTACTGATGTAATCAGGATTAAAGGCTGCTTCTGCTTTCCTTTCATAATAGAGTAGATACATTCTGGTTGGTGTATATTTTACACGGAAGAATTCTGAAACCGTATATTGCTCCACTCCCGTATCCGTTTCCACTTCTACTTTATATTTTAGTACAAAAGAAGCTGTATCTTGATTCATCTCAGTTACTCGTGTTATTACATCTGTTATAAGAGTAGGTTTTAAACTCCCCCACATAATCATATCGTAACTAGAATTGATATTCACATAAGCATAACTAGAATTATCCATTGTAGAATTTGTCTCTATATAATTCTCAATTCCTGCATTCTCATCTTTGTTTAGAATCGCCTCGTGTAGCTGTTCTACGAAATCATATTTCTCATTCAAATGTGCATCAAGAATCTTCTTAATCCTTGTATAAAAATGTATTTTTTCACCCGTTGAAGTTACCGCAGTAATCTTCATGGCGTACTCTTTGTTCTCTTCTAATGTCTCTTTAATTTTAATCTTAGCTAATTTATTATCATTTGTCTCCGTGAGAGCACTGATGGATCCTTGTTCAATTAGTGTGTACTCATTGCAATCACGTATTTCATAATTAATCTTCTTAACAACAGATTTTTTTTGATCAATACTAATAGTAACGGATTGGTCATTATCTATTAGTGTAATTGTTTCACGTATCATATTAGCATCAATATTGGTACTATAGCCATGTAACGGATTCATGAGCCCTCGGTCTGTCTCAATATACATTACTGGAAATGTGGTCGATGCCATTGTGGTTGTTGCACCGCTTTCAACTTCTTCTTCCTTAATATTATTCCCCATGAAGAAGATTGCTGCCACAAATACTATTACTAATACTAAAAATCGGTATATGTGTTTTAACATACTATTCCTTCCATCTATTTTATTTATTTAGGTATTTGCGAACTCTTTTCCATGTCGACAACATTCTGTGTCTTAAGGCCGCCTACTATAAAATCTTTCTCCGAGAAAATTTTAGGTTACATAATCGATAAGTTATCTTTAAACAAGTTATATAATGTTGGTTCGATATGCAGATATTCTTTACAACGCATATATTCTTGTAATAATTCCTTTTGATTATTGCTTGCTCCAGTTTTAACCGCACGTATTAGTATATTCTTTGGTGTATGTTCCATATCAATAAACTCAAGTATCTGCGTCTTGTATCCCAGAATCTCAAGTAAAGAGGCTCTCATAGAATCCGTAATTAATGCTGCTGTTCTTTCCTGAATCAAGCCATATTTAAGTATAGGTTCTAACACATCACACTGAATCTGTTTATTCACCTCATGCTGGCAGCATGGTACGGATAAAATTACTTTTGCTCCCCACGTAACCGCTTTATATAGCGCATAATCCGTGGCAGTATCACATGCATGTAAGGTTACTACCATATCTACAAAATCTACTCCTTCATAAGTTGCAATATCACCATGTAGGAATTCTAACTTTTCATATTTGTATTTCTTTGCTAAATCATTGCATTTTTTAATTACTTCATCCTTTAGATCTAACCCGATTACATGGATATTATAACCCTTCAATTCATGTAGATAGTAATACATAGCAAACGTCAAATACGATTTTCCACAACCGAAATCAATAATTGTTAATTCATCCTTTTGTTTCAAAACCACTTCTAGGCTTGGAATAATATCTTCTATAAACTCAAGATAACGATTAATTTGCTTGAATTTATCGTATTTAGCATGTACAATTTTTCCTTCTGCAGTCATTACACCAAGGTCTACTAAGAAAGGAACAACTGTCCCCTCTTGTAATAGATACTGCTTTTGACGATTATGTGTTAGGTTTTGCTTAACTCCAACCACTTTTTGTTGTTTTTTCTTGATTGTAACTTTACCTTTTTTGCTAATTAAAATAATGTATTGTTTCTCTTTCGTTCTTACTTCTACTTGTTTGAATTCCTCACCTATCCAGCTTTCTGCTTTTTTCATAATAACGTCTTTCTCATCATTACTATGAAAAACCTGTTTTCCATCAAACTGTTCTACTTGAAACAATAGTGTCCCTTGCAAAAGGATTGGTCTTATCTTAATCTTAGTAAGCCCATCTTTTTTAATTGGATTACTAATAATAATATCTAATAAATCTATATTTAAAGTCTCTTCAAGTACTGAGACAATGTTGCTATCCATCGTTATTTCTCCTCTCGACAAGTGAATCCCGTTCTACTATAGACTTGTTAACTTATAGCTCCTACAAGTCAAGTTCCTTGACTTTGCAACGGTCTTACACTTCGTGTAATCCCTACGCTCTAGAACTCCGTTCTTTCGCTAACTTAGTGGGTGAAATCAAATACGAACTTTGTTCGTGCTTGATTTCCTTCCCCTAAGTTACATTGTACCTATTTTCCTACTATTCTACAACTATATAATTCTTAAAATACTCTTATTTTTATACTTTTTCGCAAACAAAAGCTGCTGCAATCTCTTGTTTAACTACAACCAGAACTTGCAACAGCCTCTTAACTGTTTAGCTTATCTCCATCTACGATAACGATATCTTCTTCTACGATTTGTCATCTCTTGATAGAACATCGTTTGGACCATCTGGTATAGCCAGTTTGGCGTACCATCTTCACAGCAATCTATACAACGGTTATATGGGCAATATCTATCATTACAAAAATGTTTAATCTCAACCTCGCGATCTTTATTATCTTCTTCATTTACATTCATATTCTTAACGTTTTCATAGATACGAATAATTATTCTACTGATATTCGTATAATCTGGATATTCATCAAACATACAACTACCAGTATACTCTAACTTGTCACACTCATCCTCGATGCACTGTAACACTCGTCTTGCCGCTCTTGGATACATGCTCTTCATATAATCAACATCATCATCCAGTCTATCTTCTTCTATTTCTCTAGGATTAGGGCGAACAAAATTTGACATATCATCTTGATAATAAGAATTTGGCATGCTAACTCCAAATGGCATACGGTAAGGATCGTAACCACCATTCTTATATTCATTGATTAGTGATTCAAAATCTATATCATCATTTGATCTTGCTTCATCATAAAAATCTTCTGCTTGCTCATTCTCCATGTTTTCTGATTCTTCTTGCATATCATTTTCCAGAAAATCATCTATGATCTCTTCAATCATATCATCTTCATCTTGAATTTCATCTGTGTTTTGATTTCTTCTGGCAGTATCTGCATTAACCATCTGACGGTACATATCATCATAACTTAAATAATTATTGGTTAAGAAATCAATGTACTCATTTGATGTTTCACTGCATTTACATTTATCATTACTCATGATTTATCTCCTCATTACTATATCACTATCTAATATATGAGGCAAAAAATGATATGTGCTATTTAGTAATCTTGATTTAAAATTGGCGTTGCTACATACAGATTCGTCTTATTAGTCTTTTCATTATAGGTAAATGCAATATTAACATTAATCTTATTACCTTCCGACTTAACATAATCGCTTATTAATCCTGTATATGCATAGACTGTATATAATTCATCACCACGCTGCTCTACAACTACACTGGCTTGTAAATCTCTAACAAACTGATTAGAGATTTTATTACGCTCATCTATACTTAATTTTCCATCGTACGTTCCTTTAAAGGTCACTTGGCTTTCAAATGTAATCGCTTCTAGTTTAGAAACAATCTTTTCTGCTTTTTTCTTATAAGAAAGGATACTGTTAACATCTTGATTAATAGTAATATCTAATATCAAGTATCTTCTTATCACGTTCGTATCATTTTTACTCTTTTCACTATTCCTTACCAATTTGATAATTGTGGTAGATTGGTCCGATTCTGTCTTAGTTAAAATCGTATCTGTATCATCTTCCCGAGTAATCTTGCATTCATCCATTAACCCAATCCCTGAAAACACATACTGCAATAGATTCTTCTCATCTTCTTCGCTCATATAATCCGTTCCCATATCAGCAACTAAATATAAATTACTATTCATAACTGCCGAGTTAGCTTTAGTAAATGCATCAACTAATTTACTATCATCTGTAAAAAAACGATTAACAAGTAACTGAGATAAAACAGCAATCCAAAGGATAGCTACTACATAAGTAATACTCTTTACCTTTTTGTTTTGTTTTTTAAGTAACTGTGGTATCTTCTTAATAGAATCTAAGATTACAGCAATCCAGTTTTGTGAATCTTCTATGTTATGACTCATGAAATCGCCTCCATATTGTTTTAATAATTAATATTGTGATATCTTAATTATTTCCAGAATTTATCTATTTAAACACAAAGGGATTTCAAAGCAAAAAAATAGCTACACAACCAAATACAGCTGTGTAGCTAATTTACTTATTTACGTCCTGACTTTTCGGCTAAATCAATACGAATTAACGAACGGCGTAACGCCATCTCGGCACGTGTCGTATTGACTTGCCCCGTATCTGTTCCCATCAGGCGGCGTTCTGCACGAATCTTTGCTTCATTGGCACGATTGATATCAATCTCATCTGGCCATTCACAAGTTTCTGCTAATATAATTACTTTATCCTGAAGAATCTCAAGAAATCCACTTAATAACGCAGCTTCCTTTATTTCTCCATTGTTTGTAATCTTAAGTACACCAGGTGCAATGATTGCAGTTAAAGGAATATGATCTTTAAAAACACCAATGTCACCTTCTGTCGTCTTAAGTTCAATCATCTCAGCATCGCCTTCAAAGAAGATTCGGTCAGGTGTAACAATTTGTAGATTAAATGTTTTTGTATCTGCCATTTAAGCACCTCAACTTTCCAGTGACAATACACCTTAACACTGATCTCACTTACTTAACGCGAGCAATAACATCATCTATATTACCTGCATTAAGGAAATAACTTTCAGGTATATCATCATGTTTACCTTCAATAATTTCTTTAAAGCCTTGGATTGTTTCAGCGATTGGTACATATTTACCTTTTAAGCCTGTAAACTGTTCTGCAACATTGAAAGGCTGTGAAAGGAATCTTTGTACTTTTCTAGCTCTAGATACAATAAGTTTTTCTTCTTCTGATAACTCATCCATACCAAGAATAGCGATAATATCTTGTAACTCTTTGTATTTTTGAAGAATCTCTTGAACTCCACGAGCTACTTTGTAGTGTTCTTCACCAACGATACGTGGATCAAGAATTCTTGAAGTAGATTCAAGTGGATCTACAGCTGGGTAAATACCAAGCTCTACGATCGAACGTGAAAGTACTGTCTTCGCATCAAGATGGGCGAATGTTGTAGCTGGAGCTGGGTCAGTTAAGTCATCGGCTGGTACATATACAGCTTGAACAGATGTAATAGAACCATTCTTAGTTGATGTGATACGCTCTTGTAAAGCACCCATTTCTGTTTGAAGAGTTGGTTGATAACCAACAGCACTTGGCATACGTCCAAGCAATGCAGAAACCTCGGAACCAGCTTGAGTAAAGCGGAAAATGTTATCGATAAATAATAACACGTCTTTTCCTTCTTTATCACGGAAGTTCTCAGCAATTGTTAATCCAGTAAGACCAACACGCATTCTCGCACCAGGTGGTTCATTCATCTGACCGAAAACCATGGCTGTCTTGTCAAGAACTCCAGATTCCATCATTTCATAATAAAGGTCATTACCTTCTCTTGTTCTTTCACCAACACCAGTGAATACAGAGTATCCACCGTGTTCTGTTGCAATATTTGTAATAAGCTCTTGAATAAGAACTGTTTTACCTACACCAGCACCGCCGAATAGACCAGTCTTACCACCTTTAAGGTAAGGACATAGTAAATCTACTACCTTAATACCTGTTTCTAACATCTCAGTAGATGTAGATTGATTTTCGTATGCAGGTGCTTTTCTATGAATAGGATTAAACTGAGTGCCCTCTGGCACTGGTTTATCATCAATTGGTTGACCAAGTACGTTGAACATACGTCCAAGTGTTGCTTCACCAACTGGTACAGATATTGGTGCACCTGTAGCAATGGCATCCATACCACGAACTAAACCGTCTGTAGGACCCATGGCGATACACCTAACTGTATCATCACCAAGATGTTGTGCTACTTCTACAACTAATTTGCCGCCATCTGCTGTAGGGATATCAATTGCATCATATATTTCAGGAAGTTTACCTTCACTATACTTTATATCAAGTACCGCACCGATAATCTGAGTGATTTTACCAACATTTTTATCTGCCATTCTTTTGTTTCACTCCTTTTTAATTAATTGCAGAAGCTCCCGCAACAATCTCTGTTAATTCTTGCGTAATCGAGCTTTGTCTTGCGCGGTTATAACTTAACGAAAGGTCGCTAATCATATCTTCCGCATTATTTGTCGCAGAATCCATGGCTTGCATTCTTGCACCGTTTTCACTAGCAAGAGCTTCAACTAAAGCACCATAGATTAAGCTATTCATATATTTAGGGATAATCATATCCAATGCTTCCTCTGCACTTGGTTCGTAGTTCATTAACGTAAGAGCCTCTACAGAGTTTGCTTCTGATTCTTCTTTTTTTCCCATACTTGGGTCAACAGGAAGTAATTTAATCAATGTAGGGATATGAGTAACCGTATTCTTAAATCTAGTATAAGCAAGATAAATCTCGCCAACTTCGTTGTTTGAGAACGCTTCTAATACCGCGGCACCTATTTCAGCTGCATCCTTATACATAGGTTCATTTATTACTTCGGAATAATCCGCTTTTATTTCATAGCCGTAGCGTGCTAAGGAATCTTTTCCTTTTCTACCTACTGCATAGATTATAGCGTCTTCTTTCTTAATATCAGAATTCTTGATTAACTTTGTAATATTTGAATTGTATCCACCAGCAAGACCACGATTTGAGGTAATTACGATAATTGCCTTCTTTGGTGAATCTCCCGCTTGTAGATATGGATGCGAGATGTTACCAGATTTCGCGAGCATCGAGCTAACCGTATCATACATGTAATCAAAATATGGTTTGGAGCTCTCTGCTCTACCTTTTGCTCGTTGAAGTTTTACAGTCGAAACTAACTTCATGGCTTTGGTAATCTGTTGGGTGCTTTGTATACTGCCTTTACGTCTCTTGATCTCTCTCATTGAGGCCATAACGTCACCCCTCTATCCGCGATTAAATTCTTTTTTGAATTCCTCAATAGCTTTAACAAGTATGCTTTCTGTCTCATCGCTGATTACTTTTTCAGTCTTAATTGCTGATGGTACTTCTGGATATTTTGTATCAATGAATTCAAAGAATTCTTTTTCAAATTCTAAGATTCTACTCACTTCGATATCAAGAAGATACTTCTTAGTAGCAGCATAGATGATAATTACTTGGTATTCTACTGGCATTGGATTGTATTGTGGTTGTTTTAGCATCTCTCTGATTCTTTCACCTTGTGCAAGCTTTTCTTTTGTATCTGCATCTAAGTCAGAACCAAATTGTGCAAAGGATGCTAACTCACGATATTGAGCTAAGTCAATACGGATTGGACCCGCAATCTTCTTCATTGCCTTGATTTGTGCCGAACCACCAACACGAGATACTGAAAGACCTGGATTAACAGCTGGACGGAAACCAGCGTTGAACATTTCTGTTTCCAAGTAAATCTGTCCATCAGTGATAGAGATTACGTTAGTTGGAATATATGCAGAAACGTCACCAGCTTGTGTCTCAATGATTGGTAATGCTGTTAATGAGCCACCGCCAAGTTCATCTGAAAGACGTGCAGCTCTTTCAAGTAGTCTTGAATGAAGATAGAATACATCACCTGGGTAAGCTTCACGTCCTGGTGGTCTACGAAGTAGTAAGGAAAGTGTACGGTAAGCAGTTGCATGCTTACTTAAATCGTCATATACGATTAATACATCCTGTCCAGCTTCCATCCATTCTTCACCTATAGCACAACCTGAATATGGAGCAATATATTGTAATGGCGCAAGTTCACTTGCTGTAGATGCAACTATAGTTGTGTAATCCATTGCACCATGTTCTTCTAATGTTTTAACAATTGTTGCAACAGTAGACGCTTTTTGTCCAATTGCTACATAGATACACTTAACTCCTTGTCCCTTTTGGTTAATGATTGTATCTAGAGCAATAGCAGTTTTACCTGTCTGTCTGTCACCGATAATAAGCTCACGTTGACCACGTCCAATTGGAACCATGGCATCAATCGCTTTAATACCTGTTTGTAACGGCGTATCTACGGATTTTCTAGAGATAACACCAGATGCAACTCTTTCAATTTGACGATATTTATCTGTATCAATTGGTCCTTTACCATCAATAGGTTGACCAAGAGCATTAACAACACGACCTAGTAATGCATCACCAACAGGAACTTCTACTACTCTACCTGTTGTTTTAACTGTATCACCTTCGTTGATATTCTTATTATCACCTAGTAATACGGCACCTACATTATCTTCTTCTAGGTTCAATACCATACCATAAACGTCGCCAGGAAATTCAAGTAGTTCACCTTGCATTGCTTTTTCAAGACCGTGAATACGTGCAATACCATCACCAACTGTGATTACAGTACCTACGTCAGATACTTCTAACTTTGTACTATAATTTTTAATCTGTTCTTTGATTACAGAACTAATCTCTTCTGGTCTCAAATTCATGATACATAAGCACCTTCTTTCCTGTTCTTATCGTTTATAACCACTCACCTCTCCAACACGTAATTAATACGATTGGGATGGTGATTAGTTACACTTTTTGTCCTTCGTTCGTTTACACAGTTGCATTTCTTAAGTCTTTTGCAAGCATTTGTAGTTTTGTTTTTATACTACTATCCACAACTCTGTCACCAATACGAATAACTAATCCACCAATTAAGCTTTTATCCACATAAAAAGACAACTCAAATTGGCTATACTTTGTAGTCTGAAGCAACTTTTGTTCTACTTGCTTCTTTTGCTCCTCTGTTAATTCAACAGCGGATGTAACGGAAGCTACTCCAATATTCTTGTATTCTCTAACTTTAGCTATAAAATACTCGAATATACCATCAAGGTCATCGTATCTGTCCTTCTGTACAATAATAACCAAGAATCCTACCAAAGAATCCGATACTCTTCCTTTGAATATGTTCTCAATTACAGATATTTTTTCCTCTTTATTAATCTTAGGATGACTAAGAAGTTTAAGTAGATCTGGATTTTCAGCAATTGCTCCCTTCACTATATTAACTTCTTCGATAATGGTTGTAAGTGTTCCATCTTCCAAAGCAAGATCAAATAATGCTTCGCCATAGGTTTTTGAAACTAACTTTGCCATGTATCATCACCCATTTCTGTTAATGTGTCTTCAATTAATTTGGCTTGTTCGCTTGCATCAATTGAAGTTGATATAATTTTACCAGCCATAATAGAAGCAACGGATATCATTTCTTGTTTTACTTCATCCTTCATCTTGCTCTTCTCAAGCTCAGCTTCTTTATTTGCTCTGTCAATGATACGAGCAGCTTCTGCTTTCGCTTCATCAACGATTTCTGTTTCTTTTTTAAGCGCTTTCTTTCTAGTCTGGCTAAGAATCTCTTCGGCTTCTTTATTAACAGACTTTAATTTACTGTCATATTCAGCTTTATAAGAGACTGCATCTGCTTTTTCAGTTGCTGCAAAATCCATCTCAGATTTAATCTTTTCTTGGCGTTTTCTTAGCAGTTCCCTTGCAGGATTAAATAGAAGATAAGACAACAAGGTAAATAATGCAAAAACTGCTAATGCAAGAATTCCTGCGTCAACAAATAACTGCATATCCAAACCAAAGATTCTTCCTGCCATACCTCCACTAGCTTCAAGTACACCTGTACTTGCAAGTATTATACTACTCACTTTTTGACCTCCCTTCGGTTTAGTCTAGGCTTTTATCTTAAAGTTTACCTAAAAGTGGGTTAGCATATAATAAGATAATAGCTACAGCGAAACCGTAAAGACCTGTAGTTTCGGCTACGGCTTGACCAAGTAACATTGTTGACATGATATTTCCTCTTGCACCTGGGTTACGACCAACTGCTGCTGCACCTTGTCCAGCTGCATAACCTTGTCCAATACCAGGACCAACACCTGCGATCATTGCGATTCCTGCTCCAATAGCTGAAGCTGCTAATACGATAGCTCTTTCCATAATTAATTTCCTCCTGTGATTCTAATCTTCTTCAAATGTGTTTGATACAAAAACCATTGTTAACATGCAGAATACGTATGCTTGGATTGCACCAGAGAATACGTCAAGATATGCATGCAAAGCACCTGGCCACACTAGTGTGAGTAATTTTGGTAACAGTCCATAGATAAGTCCCATCAAAACTGTACCAGATAAAATATTACCAAATAAACGTAAGGACAGTGATAATGGTGTTGCGATTTCACCGATAATATTAATTGGCGATAACAGCAACGGCTTAAACAAATTTGTTATATGACTTGCTTTTTGATACTTAAATCCATTGTAATGGATCATACCAAAAGTAATTAAAGCTAGTGCCAACGTTGTACCATAATCGGCAGTTGGTGGTCTAAGGCCAAACAAGCCGGATAAATTGGATAACAATATAAACATAAATAATGTCCCGATATAGTTGGAGAACTTATGTCCATGCTTAGAACCCATATTGGCTACTGTCAAGTCATCAATTGCTTCTACAATATACTCAATAATATTTAAGAAAGTACCTGGTACTTTGTTAGGATCAGCTTTCTTAATTGCTCGATTGGCAACTAAGGCAAATATAATTAATGCTAGCATAACAACAATTATTGAAATATGCGTAGTGGTGAGATATAATTCATGCCCAAACAACGTATATTCCTGGTACCCAGTAATTCCAAAATCAACCTCCTGAGATGCACGAAGCATTCCCATTTTGGCAAAACTACCGGACACGGCAGCTATCCCTTGATACACGTTCTCATCCTCCTTCGTTAAAATATTTTTTTAGTAATATATCTATTAGTTAACGGTTGTAAATAAGCACTGATTTTAAGACCTAATACACCTAATAATGTACCTATCAGATTGAACACCTCTGGAAGTGTTAATGCTACTACAACTGCGCAACCCATAATAATAAGGCGAAGAATAGACATTTTCTTCGTATACTTTGCAGCCCCTTCTTCATTCATACCAAGGGCTCTTGATATTGTTGCATTCATATGGAATGCAAGCAATATTGCGATTATGGAACCAAGGATATTGCCTAAGATAAATGATAATTTATTATTTGAAACTAAAGCACCAATTATACAAACAATCAACATAGACAAAACGATACCGATGATTAAATCTTTTAATGTTTCATTCATATTCTTCATACAATCAATCTCCTAACTTTAGACTATTATAATGGAAGTTTCTTATATTATTTAGCTATGCAAAATTACTATTATTTATCCGGATTTTATGATTTCTTAGCAGAATTGTGACTCTTTAGATTTTCAAAATATTCTAACTCCTTGTCTTCTTTAACCTTATCTTTAAAATAGAATCTCTTAACAAGGTTATAAATATTCTGAAATCCTGCTAATAATCCAAGTATTAACCAAATAGGGAACCAGAAACTTGTTCCAAACTTTTCATCCATCTTATATCCAATAAATATACATAAAAATACAGTCGTTAATAATGTAAGTCCTATCTGAGTAATTAAACTCAAAGCATGAAACACTTCTCTATTCTCTTTATTCATAGTCACTCCCTTCATATTGCTGCACAATAAAATTAATCTAAACATATTTCAGATTTTAACCATTTATAAATCGACAAATTGCACAAATATCATACAAATACTTCCATATTGTACGAAATCACAAATCAATTATACCATTTATTTTCTAAAAGTCCATAAAATACAGCTTAAAATAACATCTAATCTTTTCCAAATTTTATTTTACTACAGTTTCACTTCCCTTGTTTTACTTTTTTTATGACTTATTTACTATTATAACAACATTGAAATATTCTGTATCCAAACTTTTTTATTTACTTATATTTTTACAGTTTGTCTGTATTTCTAAAAATTATGTATCCTATACAAACAAAAAAAACTAACCCTAAAACTTGTTCCCCTAGAATAAATAATGACGTCAACTTGAACGGATTCAAATCAACGCCATTTATTCACTTGTATTATACTATTGATAGATAATTTAATTACTCTTCAATTTGACTAATTCTACAAATGTGTCTTTCTTCACCAGAAAACTCTGAATTGAGGAAAGTATCAACGATCTTAATTGCTAATCCAGGTCCAACAACTCTTCCTCCCATAGCTAGAATATTGGCGTTGTTATGAAGTCTTGTCGCTTCTGCACTGAATACATCGTGACATAATGCGGCACGAATACCTTTGATTTTATTAGCGGCAATGGAAATTCCAATGCCAGTTCCACAGATAAGAATACCCTTATCACATTCGCCATCTAAAATTGCATGAGCAACCTTTTTAGCATATACAGGATAATCAACTGCTTCCGTACTATCGCATCCGAAATCTTTATAAGGAATATTATTCGCTTTTAGATAGTTCACAACCTCCTTCTTTAATTCATATCCACCATGATCACAACCTAACGCTATCATTAGTTAGTCCTCCTCGTTTAGTTTATATACTGTTTTCTTAATTAGTCTGGCTAGTTCAACATAACATTCTTCATAGTCCGTAAGACTTTTTCCATAAGGATCACTTACATCACCATCTTCTCCAATAAATTCTTTCAATGTATATACATTCATGCTATTCTCATAATCACGCTGTACTTTTTCCTTCTGTTCTAGTGTCATTGTAAGAATTAGTGTGTCTTCATCAACGTCCTCTTGTTCTAGAGGTTTAGAAATATGATCTCCAATTGATAGATTATGATTTCGTAATACCGTATCCGCTTTCGGATTCGATGGTTCTGGGAACAAAACCACCAAACCTCGTGACATTACCATCATATCGCTCTCTGTATCTAAGCTTCTGAAAATCATTTCAGCCATAGGTCCTCTGCACGTATTCCCCGTACATACAAAAATCAGTCTTTCATATTTAATCAATAATATCCACCCCCGTTGTTACACTTCTACTACATGGTAACCCGCTGCTTTTAGCAATCTATTCATAATAGCTTGACCTAGCTTATTATCAGCAAATCCCTCTGAATATATGACATCCACCTGTTGCTCATCAAAATCCCTAAGAACTGCATATAAACCTCTAGCAATTTGTTCTTCATCGTGTCTCGAGCCAATTGTCTTCACGCAGCTTGCCTTATACCTAGCAAATGTTTCGTCAGTTGCAATAACTCCTACTTGATATCCATCTTCCATCTTCTGAGCCGCATATTCATTGATTTTATCTACTACTGCTTGCTCTACACCTTCTACAATAGTTAAATCTGCCTTTGGTGCGTAATGCTTGTACTTCATTCCGGGTGCTTTCGGTTTAAGATTTGGATCCATTTTCTTTGCTATTATTGCTTTATCAATCTCAACAGTTCCGATAACCTCTTCTAACATCTCTTTCGTGATATAGCCCGGTCTAAGGATCGTTGGTATCTCAGCCGTCAAATCCACAATTGTCGATTCTAATCCTATCCCTACAGCTCCACCGTCAATAATCATATCTATCTTACCATCAAGATCCTCAATTACATGTTCCGCATTCGTTGGGCTTGGCCTGCCGGAGGTATTGGCACTAGGTGCTGCAATGCAGACACCTGATTCACGAATTAATTGAAGTGCTATTTTGTTACTAGGCATACGAATGGCCACTGTATTTAATCCACCTGTTGTACCATATGGCACTTTATTACTCTTATTCATAATCATAGTCAAGGGACCTGGCCAAAACTTATTAGCAAGTTGATATGCTTTTTCAGGTACTTCTTTTGTAAGTTCCCTAAGGCTATCAATATCTGCAATATGAACAATTAACGGATTATCCGATGGTCTTCCTTTTGCCGCATATATCTTCTTAGCAGCTTCCGTATCTAGTGCATCCCCACCAAGTCCGTACACTGTTTCAGTGGGAAAAGCAACTAAACCTTCTTTTTGTAATATGGAAGCCGCATCCTTCAAACAACCAGGTTCCATGTCTTTTTCATTTATCTTCTTAACTATAGTTTTCATTTCTTTCATCGCCTTTTCTATGGTAAACCTTTTCTCTTACCTATACATGACTGATTTTATCATTTCTATTATAACACTACTTAATATATTTGCACACCTTTGCATATTTTGCAAATGTTTTTTAAATATCCCCGTACTTCTCTATAATTATTCATATACATATGTATTAATATAATTCATAATTCCAAGATGAATTGCCCATGCCATTTTTGCTTGATAATCATCATCTATGAGCAACTCCGCTTCTTTCCAATTTGATAGGAACCCACATTCAACGATGACAAGCGGAATTTCTGTCTTCTTTAACATATAATAACTTTCATTGGACTTTGCAACACGGTGATTACCATCTCCGATGGTTTTCTTAATCTGTTCTTGTAGGATATCAGATAGGATTTTGCCCTCCGGTGATTTAGTATGATAAAACACCTGCGCTCCTGAAGAGCTCTCCTGAGGAAATGAATTCTGATGAATACTAACTGCAATTACCGCATCACTAGAATTAATAATTTCCACCCTCTTTTTTAAATCCGCATTCTTTTTGTTTGAATCGGATTCTTGATACAACCCCGCATCTGTCTCACGTGTCATGATAACCCCCACATCATTTTGCTCTAACAGAGTCTTCAACTTTAATGCTATTGATAAATTAATATCCTTTTCCAAGGCATTGTTAACTCCTACTTTACCAGGATCAAAACCTCCATGACCTGCATCAATAATAATGGCACACTTAGGAATGAGTGGCTCTGGATTCTGATTTTTCTCACTGAATACATTAAATGTTTTTATGCCAACAGCTGTGGAAAGCCCTATCAGAAAAAGTGCAGCCGCTGCCATTGTAATAATTTTTTTCTTGTTCATATCCTGTCTTATCCTGCCGATATATTCTCATCCTATCTTATGATACGTGGAGTGTAACTATTCAACAAAAAGACATTAGAACGTAGGCTTATTTTCATAAGTTTACGCTCTAATGCCTTTATAATTCGAGGAGTAGGTAATTGCTAAATGAAGTTTTTTATATACGATGTTTGAGTTACTCGTAAATCGGATATTCTTTCCCTTCTCTTACGAATAACGGAATTGTATCAATCGGTGCATCTACTGTAACCCACTGTCCGCCTTCATATTCTTTGCCTGTCTTTGCATCAGTCCAATTAAGTCCTGATGGAAGATATACTGAGCGCTCTGTTATGTTTTCCTCCATAATTGGTGCAACTAAGATATCCGGCCCAAACATGTATTGGTCCTTCAGATTCCAGCAAGCTTGGTCCTCTGAGAATTCATAAAACATAGGACGCATAACCGGACTCCCAACTTCGTGGGCTTGTTTCATACACTGACGAATATATGGACGAAGACGCTCTCTCATAAACAAGAATCCTTTTAAGATTTCGTAATTCTCTTCACCAAAGGACCAAACTTCATTATCTTGTCCAGATGAGAATTGACGAATACCATCAACAAACTCTTCTTCTAATTCATAGAATGGTGGACGTTCTCCATGAAGACGGAATACTGGACAAAATACGCCCCATGCAAACCAACGAACTAATAATTCATGGAATTTCTCGTCTGTAATATCACCACCTAAGAAACCACCAATATCTGTAGTCCACCAAGGAATACCTGCCATAGCCATATTAAGCCCTGCTTGTAGTTGCTCTCTCATAGCACGGAATGAAGAATGAACATCACCGGACCATATTAGAGCACCATACTTTTGACTTCCTGCCCATGCACAACGAACTAAGTTAACCATCTCAGTCTTACCTTCAGCTACCATTCCATCATAAAAGCCTTTCGCGTACATAGCCGGGAAGATATTACTACATTGTAGGGCACTTCCTTGATGATAACGATAGATATCATAATCATATGGTCCAAACTCAGGTTCTGCTTCATCTAACCAGAATAAATTAACACCCTTATCATAATAATTCTCTTTACATCTTTCCCATACATACTTACGTGCTTCAGGATTGGTCGCATCAAAGAATACTGTCTCTCCCATCCAGTTCATGTGAATGCTTACGCCACGATCGCAAGTAACAAGCAAACCTTCTTGATTCATCTTTGCAAAATTCTCACTTCTTGAATCTACTGTAGGCCATACAGAAGCCATTAGTTCAACACCATAGGATTTCAGTTCTTTTGTCATTGCTTCTACATCTGGCCAATACTTCGGATCAAATTTGAAGTCACCTTGTTTGGTCCAGTGGAAGAAATCTGCAACGATTACGTCCATTGGAAGTCCTCTACGTTTGTGTTCACGTACCACATTCAACAATTCTTCTTGTGAACGATAACGTAATTTACATTGCCAAAAACCCATACCGTATTCAGGCATCATAGGTACACGGCCCGTTACCGCTGTATACTGTTCAATGATCTGAGCAGGAGTGTCACCTGTAGTTATGAAATAATCAATCTTCTTCGTACTTCTAGCAAACCATTCTGTTTTATTCGTACCAAATGATGCCGTACCAATAGCGGGATTATTCCAAAGCATTCCGTAGCCTCTACTTGAGACCATAAATGGTACGCTTGCTTGTGTATTCCTTTGGCATAAGTCTAAAACTGCACCTTTTTTATCTAGATTTCCTTCTTGATATTGTCCCATACCAAAGATTTTCTCATCTTCGTATGCCTCAAAGCGGAGAACTGCGTGATAATCGCTACCACCTGGTATCGCTTTTAATTCTCTAGCATCTACACAATAAGGTACACAGTATCGGTCGATACGGTAACGGTTTCTCCAATACTCTTCTAATAGCACATTCCCTTCTTCATCATAAAAAGATAGCCAACCTTCATGATTAATCTTAGCTGTAAGCTTACCATTACGAATACTTGCAACCTCAAATTGTTGAATATGTTTTTCTCTTTCTTCCCCCTTATACCAAGGTTCAACAATATCAACCTGGCCAATATGTATCTCCGCCTTACAATCAATAGGCTCCTCTGTTAACGCCCAATCATTTAGATCCATATTAGCTTCTCTTGTAACACGTACACGAAGGGAATTCTCTCCCCAAGGTTCAATCCACATTCTTTCTGTTTGATTAATACAAATTAATCGATTATTCTCACTAATAAAATGCATACCTTATTCCTCCTGTTCTCTGCCTTTCAAAAGACTAACCTATAAAAAAATCCCATGCAAAATTTTATATTTTAATTTAAAATCTTGCATGGGAATTTATATTTTATAATGCTCTGGCGGCGATGCAATCAATTAATATAATTAATTAACATATTTTAAAATAACGCTCCAGACACTGCTTTTTTCTAATCCAAGCTTCCAACTTGCAATACCTGCAACGTTGTTATCCATAATAACCTTAAGCTTTTCTTCTAAGGATTTCTCCTCTTCTAACCAGATCTTATATGTGTTTCCGCCACTTTCATACTCTGCATAATACTGCATTGTTTCGTTATCCCAAGTAGCTTCTACATTATTCTGGTCAAGAATTGCTTGTGCTTGTTCCATAGAATAAGCCTTTGCTGTTACACCTTCTGATGACTCTTCCCATAATCTAGTATAGAACGGGATTGCAATTATGTTTTTCTCAGCCGGAACTTCTTTTAGTACATTCGTAACTGCATCTTTCACAAAATCTATGGATGCAACCGAACCACTTCCGTCTGAACCATTGATATGTTCATCATATGCCATAGTTACTACATAATCCACAAGAACACCCTGTTCTGCTCTATCATAATAAGAAGTATACGCACTTGGAACATAATTATCTACAGATAAAATTATACCATTATTACGGCATTTTACAGACATTTCACGTAAGAATTGAATATAATGATTACCTGCTGCTTGCGGAATCTTTTCAAAGTCCATATTTAGACCATCTAAATTATATTTGATTGCTAATGAGATTAATTCATTGGATAATTTGTCTCTTCTACTTGTATACGATAACAATTCTTCCATATTGATACCATTGGTGAAATCATCCACCAATGCCCAAACTTCAACACCATAGTTATGAGCACGTTGCACATACGTTTCACTTGCTAGTGATTCTACATCCCCTTCAACGCTTGATACTTTAAACCAAGTAGGTGATATAGTCGTTACCCCTTTTGTATTACCAAGTAACTCTAATACATGATTATTGGCAGTTTGATTCGTAACTTGATGAAATGTCAAATTAATCTTATAATCCTTAGATATACTCGTATACTCAGGTGCCTTGAAATTACTCTCTTCAGCTACATAGTAGGAATTCTTCGTCATAGAATTTTTAACATATCCTACAATTCCATCCTCTGTAATTACTTTTGTAAATTTTTTATTAATCTCCTCTTCATCAATAATGATTTCTACTTGCTCGCCCTTCTTCAATTGCTTCAAGATATCCCCTTTAACCGTTGGTTCATATCGTAATTGAGTTGCTTCTTTAATATCTGCATACAAAAACTCTTCTCCCCATACGTAAGAGATTACCACACGATTTGGTTCTTCATATAACGTGTACCTAATATCCGAAAATTCTTTAACGTAGTCAAGAGCAATATAGACTTTGCTATCTTCTACCTTCGATATGGAATAGTCCATTGACTTCTTACTTTTGTTTATATAATAGTCTTTGCTGCCAACTTCAGCCTTAATAATTTCTGTGGGCGTAGTATATATTAGTAGACTTTCATTATTATCTAGGTAAAATCGTTTATTAAAATATGTTGTTACAGTGTCATAATCAACATAGATATGTCCATCAATTAATTTCCCCTTTTGCTCATATATTTTATTCTGCAGAATGAGGGTAACGTCATTATTATCTTCCGACTGGTAATATTCATAAAGATCCATAACTTTCTTGCTCGGCGCAAATTTGCTATACATCATAATTCCGGCTGTAATGGCAATCGCCAAGAATAAGATTATACTTATTACGGTTAATCTAATCTTCTGTTTCATCTATGTTCCTCCATAATTTATTACGATGTTATACAGTACTCTTCCACAATTATAACAGTATTTTCTTGTTATTTCTATGTTTTTCTCGCTATTAATTCTTATTTTTATATTATTATAACTATCCTGTTACTCAAATTTCATTATAGCGAGTATCTCTGCTGCCTCTACATCATTAAGAATTGGAATCTCAAATACCGTTTTATCGCCTTCATAAATCTGAAGGAACTCTTCATAACCTAGTTTTACAAACCCATATGCCTTTTTTATTTTTGATACTAATTCCACTTTTGATATTAATTCCCTTTTGCCAAGATATATCTTGCCATTAGAAAATGCGATAAGATAATTCTTGGTTATCTTCATATTAACAGAATCATATTCTAATTCTTTTTCAACTTCTTTGTTGATGCAATCTAGCACATAATCAATCTCACCTGCGCTGGCTAAATTTCTGACTTCTTTTCGTTTATATATATTTTTTAGGTTATAATAAGATATAATACAATAAACAAGACATAGTAAGATAACACAGACAATTGCGCCCCATATTATATACATTCTTGTAATCTCCGCACCTGCTTCATCTAAAACTATTGTGGATATTACTCCTGTATCGATCCATTCCTGGGTGGTCATCTCATAATCTTGTGCCACCATACTTAACAAATCGGGGTCGGTATGCATGCGTGCTGTGAACGAATAATTTGTAAGAAGTTCGTCTGGATGATCTACATCCTCTCCTGACCGACTAGTCGGTACGAACACAAAGAATTTTTCTTCTCCAATAACAGTTGCATAACAATTGTAAAGATTTTTACCGCTCTTATCTTCTTTATAATATCCAGTAAACTCTAATGTAGCGTTAGTTACTTTAACATAATCAACTCCCGCTTCATACTCTTTCATTAAGTCTTTCCCATTTTGCGCATCTAATACATGAAAAGGGTTGTATAACTTACCTACAAAGATGAGACAGAATACAATAACTAACAAGAATAAAACCATTCCTACTTCGCTAATTAGCTTGTTCTTATTTTCTTTTTGTATTTGTTTTCGAATATCATATGTGCACATAATTACTCCTATCTGTACAAGGCTATTAAGCCCCTGTGTGAATAAACACTAATTTCATTTTCTTAGGTCTTCGGAGACGACTTAGCGCCGTTTACCTAAAGTCTGCGCATTATTTTCTGCCAAACAGTACTAGTATACCATAAAATTTATCAAAAGTGTAATTATTTAGGTCTATGGTATATGGCATGGTATTAATCCTTCAAGGTGCTTTTGGATAAGAAGGTTGTATATTGTGATATATTTAATCCTGCCATATACCATTTAGGATTTCTAACTGTAACAGTCCAGTTGTACTTCCAATATAACTCAAATTAGCCAGCTTTAATCTACATAGTTTGCATCGATATAATCCGTGTCTGTTGATTCTGTACTCTCTTTAGCCGACTTACTCTCAGCATATGTAGAACTAATATTGCTTATATTTTGATCCGAATATTCCTTTATTTGCATGGTTACACGTTCTCTAACCCGATCTTCCATATGCTTTATTGCTTTATTTACTACATTCGGATCCTCCCCTATCAACGCATGAACGATATCATTCTCCGGATAGGTTACAATTGCTTTTTCTTGATCTTTCGATACATACTGTATTGCATAGATTTTTGCCTGCTCATTGAAATACGCATCTACAACAGCACTTGATAGAAATAATATCTCTTCTTCAGAAACCTCTATCCATAAAGTATTATCTGTCTGCGCTACTTCGTCATACACTGAACAGTCTAAGACACGCTTTTTAGAGAGTACTATGTAATCTGCACCATTAGGAAACTGAATACGAATATCTACATAATCACCTCTACTTAACGCCTCGGTCATCTCAATAAAATGATACGCATGTTTTCTCAGATCATCTGCCACAAGTTCCCCTTTATCAATCATTTCAGGTGATAAAACAGTATTTGACTTAACTCCGTATCTTAATTTACCATTAACTGCATCCTCTAAACTAACAACATTCAACTGTTGCTTTGTTTGTGTCAGTGGAATGGTCGTCAATTGCTCCTGTTTCAATATTTCTCCTTGTGCTAGATTTTCCAGAACAACTACCCCATATGTAATAGGCGTCTGTTCTTTGTCTTGATTTCTAGAGGCAACGTTGTTATATAATGCGATGCCTCCAAACACCAACATAAATCCTGCAATTAAACATATCATACCTATTATTGCAACTTTCTTCTTTGCTATCTTTCTTTTGCCTTTTCTAATTATAGACATGAATCAGTCCTTTCTCTACAGATTACTATTTAGTCAATTGCAGTACTCAGATGGATAACCTTCTCCAAAACTGGATGATTTCTTTTACCAACAAAAAGGGATCATAGATACAGGGAATACCATATAATCTTATATCAAACTCACGATAGAATTCTCTGATATCATATCTCTGACCTAGGGTTGCAAGATAGAAGCTTATCTCTAAATCTGTACTCTCTCTGCGTATAATTTCTTCATATGCATCCCTTTTCCATTCGCACAAACTACCTATAAGGAAACGATAATTACATCTAGCATATTGGCCCTGTTTATCCCCTTCGTATACTCCATAGTCAACAAGTACATAATCGTATGATATTCTTTGTAACCTAAGCCAAATATCTTCATCTGCCCTAGGATAAAAGTCAACTCTCCCAATAGAAAAGTAGTCTGCTTCTCTTGTAACTCCTGCAGCTCTTTTTATATAAGAGAAATGCATATTATCATTACCTTCTACTAAAGCAACACGATAGTGACAGTAATGTGAAAGGTATGTACCAAGTGATATAGCAGAATACGTAACGCCTACTCCAGGCAAGGTTCCCATCAGCGCTATCACAATCTTATTTTGTTTTTGTGAAAGCACGGAACGTCTTGAACTTTTTCCACCAGACATCCTTATCTCCTTTCAAAAAACTTGTTGCTGTCATATCCGTAAGCATTGTATTTATCAATTCCCATATAGCTTTATCATAGCTATAAAACAGAAGGTCAGGTATGTATGGAAATCGGTAAACATGTTCAAAGCTCTTGGTAGCAAGCACATATTCATACTCTCTAGAAGATGTTAAATTCAATATAATAGCAACCTGCTTATCAATGCTTTGGATTATATCCTTATTAGAAATGCTTATCTCCCAAGGCTTAGATGGGATTACTAATAAACGTAAATCAGCTCTCTCAAACTCCGCTTTGTTTTCCTTGCTCAACACTCCATAATCTAATACTACAGTATCATAATCCTTTTCAAGTTCATTCATCTCACCTTTATACTGGAGAAGAATGCGCAGATATTTTGATACATAGACTCCATTCTCTAGAATGAAATCACCTTTACTGTTAATAATATCAACACAATGCTTACTGCTATTACTCTCAATATACAAACTTTTTCCAATATATTGATTAAGATACTTGTTAAAGGTAAGTGCTACTTGTGTCGCCCCTACTTTAGTTTGAACTCCTGCAACTGCAATTGTAAGAGATGTCGTCTTTTTACACATATTGCTCTTCGTTCTTCTTCTTTGCATCTTGCTTAGTGCAAGTATTACTTGTTTAATACTTTGATACCGTAATCCTGGATTTTCCCTGGTACATCGATTGATAATCGCCTTTAACCCGTTAGAACATCTCCCCTTTAAATCTACATTCTCGATTTGGGAGTTGTTCGTAAAAAGGCAGCCAGTTACCATAAAGTACATGACCATACCAATTCCGTATATATCCGTTCTCTCATCAAGAACTCCCCCTGCATATTGTTCTGGAGCCGCATATCCAATGGTTCCTGCAATAGCTTCGCCCTTATTATCTTCGTCTTTATATCTTGCAGAGCCGTAATCAATTAAAGTGATTCCTTGCTCAGAAACAAGTATATTATCTGGTTTTAGATCTAGATAAAGTATGATTTTTTCTTGATTATGTAGGTATTGAATTACTTCACAGATTTGTAATGAAAATTGTAGAATACGTTCCTCCGAAATAGACTCCTGAGTTCGTATCAAAGATTTTAATGATTGGCCATCACAGTACTCCATAATAAGATATGTATTCTGGTCATCTTCTTCCCAGTCATACATAACAGGTATTCGACTATGATGTAATTGACTTAAAATAATGGATTCTTTCAAAGAATTTTGATTGACTATCTTGCTTTTACTTCGACATTTGATGACGCGAAGTGAATGTAGCAGACGATGTTCTGCTAGGAATACTGTACTAGTACCTCCGCTTCCCAGCTTCTTAATTAGTTGATATCTCTCTAACAAACGATAATTCGACTCACTCCTTTCTTATTATTCCAAAGAACTTGTAAAATTATTACATCTCGTAACCCATTATATCCTTTACTGTCCAAATATGCAATTGTAATTTTATGTTAATCTTACACAAAAATAAATATGTTTATTAGTCACATTTTACATATAGTTATAGAGACTTGCTCGTAAGACAAGGCTTGTTGCGCTGAACGTCACGATGGAAGCTGCCACTTCAATTAAACCATTCATTCAGAAAACCCTAGATAATATTAATAAATGTTCTGACTCAGCAAGTGTAACAAAGAAATCTCTTGGGTATACTGTCAACATATCAAATCAAATGCATTCTTTAGTTAGTAGCATTCATTCTACAAGTCAGATGCAACACTCAGTTGTAGAATAGATTACAGCAACACTTCCAAGCGTCACTCAAATTGCAATGTAATGGAGGATCTATTATAACTTTGTAAACTGCTTCCGTCTATAGAAAACGGAAGTATTTTATGTTATTGACTTTATGACATGTATGAATTATACTTTGTATACGGATGAGTGCACTATTTTATCTATACCAGTTATTACCGTAACTAACAACTAGCTGAATTTTCAATAACATAGAAAAGGATGTGATTCTATGAAGATAGAAAAAATCAATGACAGCCAAATTCGATGTACTTTGAATAAAGATGACTTAATAGATCGTGAACTCAAAATTAGCGAACTCGCATATGGAACAGAGAAAGCCAAAGAACTTTTTCGTGATATGATGCAACAAGCTTCTTGCGAATTCGGATTTGAGGCAGATGATATTCCATTGATGATTGAGGCAATCCCAATCTCTAGTGAATGTCTGATTTTAGTGATTACTAAAGTAGATGACCCAGATGAACTTGATACTAGATTTTCTAAGTTTACTGCTGATACAGATGATGATTCTTCTGATTCAGATTCCGATGACGAACCTTATGCAGATGAAATCATTAATTGTTTTGACCAACTAAATGAATTGCTTGATGATACAATGAAAGATGATACAGAGATAGACGACTTTATTCCTCTTCCAAAAGCAATCAAATCATCAGATACAGAAGAAACACCTACAGAAACAACCGAGCCTTCTAAAGCTCAAAGTTCTGTTACAATCACAACGAATATGACTAAGGTATTCTCTTTTGATAACCTTGATACCGTTATATCCGTATCAGAGATTCTTGTTTCTATGTACAATGGACAGAACACTTTATATAAGAATCCATCTAACTCACGTTATTATCTATTAATTACGAAATCGGATCACACACCTGAAGAATTTAACAAGGTATGTAACATCATAACAGAGTATGGAAAGTCAGAGAAAACAACGTATGCCACTGCGAATTACTATGCAGAGCATTTTGAACCAATAGTAAAAGATACTGCAATACAGATTCTATCTGTTATGTAAAGTTTAAGGCTATCACAAAAAGGTAATACTTTTTGCAATAGCCTTATTTTTAACTTATCATATAACTTGACCAAGGCCGGTTGCGACCTTTTTATTATTTTGTTTCTAGATAATCATTGATATCATCTACTAATGCATCTGCATCTAAACCATGAACCATAGCAGCTTCTTCAATTGATTCACCTTGAGCAGATGGACAACCGATACAATGCATTCCAGCATTTAATAATATAGGTACTGTTCCTTGATCTAAAGCGATGATATCTGCAATAATCATATCCTTAGTTACTTTAGCCATAATATTGACCTCCTTATATTCTGAGTAAATTATGCTTAAATTAGATCTGGCATACTACTCAAGAGTCTTTATTTTACATTGTTTACAAATCTCTTTTATTATATTCTAAGATAGTTCTAACGTCAAGTTATACGGATCTATTCGCTTTTTCTAAGTTAAGCCTTTTGTATCCAAAAAAATACATTTTATATCGATAATTTTTTAACAATCACTTGACGTGTATACAGTATTCATTATATAATACAAATACAAGGAAAGCCAATATCTGATAGACAAATCCGCTACATATTTAACGTTTGCACTATCGATATTTTCCTTAGAATTTTAAGAGTAAATATATCGTCTTTTGCTATATTAAACTCGATATATTTCACTATTCAGTATATCAGCTCATTTGAGTCAAAGCATAACGGCAGCTCATTGTAGACTATATTGAGATGCTCGGCAGGCATACTGATTTTCGAGATACTGAATGGTTGTAATATAAAATGCATAACTACTCACTATTATGTTACAGACAGGAGGACTATTATCATGTGTAAACCACAATGGGAAGGCTTTACAACTGGCAACTGGACAAAAGAAATTGATGTCCGCGGCTTTATTCAAGCAAACTACACACCTTATGAAGGTGATGACTCTTTCTTAGCAGGTGCTACAAAGAGAACGGAAGAACTTTTCAACGAAGTTAAAGAACTTATGTTAGAAGAAAACAAAAAGGGTATCTTAGATGCCGAAACTAAAGTTCCTTCTTCTATCACAGCATTTGGCCCTGGCTATGTTGATAAAGATAAAGAAGTAATCGTTGGTTTCCAAACTGACAAACCACTTAAGAGAGGTATTTTCCCTAACGGCGGTATTCGTATGGTTAAGACAGCTCTTGAGTCTTACGGATATGAATTAGATAAACAAACAGAAAGCATCTATACAAGCAGCCGTAAAACACACAACGACGGTGTATTCGATGCTTATACTGAAGATATGAAAAAAGCTAGACATTCAGCTATTATTACAGGTCTTCCAGATGCTTACGGACGTGGACGTATCATCGGTGACTATAGAAGAGTTGCATTATACGGTGTTGATCGATTAATCGAGGAAAAATTAGAGCAAAAGAAACGTCTTGAAATCAACTGTCTTGAATCTCCAGACATCAGACTTCGTGAAGAGATTTCTGAACAAATTAAAGCTCTTAAATTATTAATCGCTATGGGTCAAAGTTATGGTTTTGACTTGACTCAGCCAGCTAAGAATGCTGTAGAAGCTACTCAATGGACTTACTTCGCATACTTAGCAGCTGTTAAAGAACAAGATGGTGCAGCAATGTCACTTGGTCGTGTATCTACATTCTTAGATATCTATGTTGAAAGAGATCTTAAGAACGGTACTTTAACAGAAGCTGAAGCACAAGAGATTATGGATCACTTCGTAATGAAATTACGTATGGTTCGTTTCTTACGTACACCAGCATACAACGATTTATTCTCAGGAGATCCTACTTGGGTTACTGAATCAATCGGTGGTATGGGTATTGACGGTAGAACATTAGTAACTAAGAACAGTTTCCGTGTACTTCACACATTAGTTAACTTAGGACCAGCTCCAGAACCAAACTTAACAGTTCTTTGGTCAACTTCTCTTCCAGAAGGATTCAAGAAGTTCTGTGCTAAAGTTTCTATTACTACAAGTTCAATCCAATACGAAAACGATGATTTAATGAGAGACTATTGGGGAGATGACTACGGAATCGCTTGTTGTGTATCTGCAATGAGAATTGGTAAACAAATGCAATTCTTCGGAGCTAGAGCAAACCTTGCAAAAGCATTATTATACACAATCAACGGTGGTAGAGATGAAAAAACTGGAGAACAAATCGCTCCATTATTCGCTCCAATTACTTCAGAATACTTAGATTATGATGAAGTAATGAAAAAATATGATCAAATTCTTGAATGGTTAGCTGAATTATATGTTAATACATTAAATGTAATTCACTACATGCATGATAAATATAACTATGAAAGATTACAAATGGCTCTTCATGATCTTGAAATTTTAAGAACAGAAGCTACTGGTATCGCTGGTCTTTCTGTAGTAGCTGATGCATTATCAGCAATCAAATACGCTAAAGTTAAACCAATCAGAGATGAATCTGGTTTAGCAATTGATTATGAAATCGAGGGAGACTTCCCTAAATACGGTAACAACGATGATAGAGTAGATAGCATTGCTGTTCATATGGTAGAATTATTCATGAACAAGATTCGTAAGCAAAAAACTTACAGAAAAGCTGTTCCTACACTTTCAATCCTTACTATCACTTCAAACGTTGTTTATGGTAAGAAAACAGGAAGCACTCCAGACGGACGTAAAGCTGGTGTACCTCTAGCTCCAGGTGCAAACCCAATGCACGGAAGAGATACACATGGTGCTATCGCATCTATGGCTTCTGTTGCTAAATTACCTTACAAAGATGCACAAGATGGTATTTCATACACATTCTCAATCGTACCAAATGCACTTGGTAAAGATGAAGATTCACGTGAAAACCACTTAGCTGGCTTACTTGATGGATACTTCCATGATGGCGGTCACCACATCAACGTTAACGTATTCGATAGAGAAACTTTACTTGATGCTATGGATCACCCAGAAAAATATCCTCAATTAACAGTTCGTGTATCAGGATACGCTGTTAACTTCATTAAGTTAACAAAAGAACAACAATTAGACGTAATTAGCCGTACTTTCCATGAAAGCAACTAATTCGTTTAGTTTTTAGTAACGAATTAATTTAGGGGAGGTACTGTAACAAATGTTACAGCCTCCCTTTTATAAACTGATTCTTATATCAAAGTTTCTGATAGCAAAGTATTCCATTTTACTTTTCCGGAGATTTTGATATGAAAATCAATCTTTGATCTATAGGAGGATATCACAATGACTATTGGTAAAATACATTCCATCGAAACCTGTGGCACAGTAGATGGGCCTGGAATCCGTTTTGTTACTTTCTTACAAGGTTGCCCACTACGTTGTCAGTACTGCCATAACCCTGATACATGGGATGCTAAAAAAGGAATCGAATATACTCCAGAGAACCTTGTGAGTGAGATAATTAAATATAAATCATATATGAAATTCTCAGGTGGTGGAACTACTTTTACTGGTGGTGAACCGCTACTTCAAGCTGACTTTGTAAAAGACTGTTTTGAATTATGCAAGAAAAATGATATCTCCACAGCACTAGATACATCGGGGTTTATCTTTAATGATAAAGTAAAAGAAGTATTAAAATATACTGATATCGTATTATTAGACATCAAAAACTTTGATCCTGAAGTTTATAAAACGGTTACTGGTGTAGCACTTGATAATACTCTTGAATTTTTAAATTATATACGTGAAAAGAATATCAAGACATGGGTACGTTATGTACTAGTTCCTGGTTTAACAGACAATATAGAATCCATTACTAAATTAGCAAATCATCTTAAAGATTATCCAAATGTATCTCGTATTGAGTTACTTCCATTCCATAAGATGGGTGAATATAAGTGGGAAGAACTTGGATATACCTATGCTCTTAAGGAGACAGTAGAACCCTCTCTTGCTCTAATCAACGAAGTAAAATCGATTTTTGAAGCAAGCGGAATTTCGGTATATGCCAATATATAATATTGTGATTTATCTGTTATATTTTTAACATACTTTAAAAAGTATGTTACTAGATGAGGTAATACGTTTATTTTATAAGTGTACTTTTATGTAAATTTGGCTTAAAATACACCATAATTTTCATTTACTTTGTATAAAATTAACTTGTAAAATAAGCTTGTTTATATTACAATTATACTATCAAAATTAAAGGAGGATAATACTATGGCACATGTAATTAGTGATGTTTGTGTAAGTTGTGGAGCTTGTGCAGCTGAATGTCCAGTAGATGCTATTTCTGAAGGAGCAACTCAATACGAAATCAATGCTGATGTATGTATCGATTGCGGAGCTTGTGCAGCTACTTGCCCAACAGGCGCAATTTCTCAAGAATAATAGTTATAGACATATGTAAAACCCCTACGATTAATCGTGGGGGTTTTTTAGTAGTATTAATCTAAATTAATTCTTTCCTTTTAAATATAGTCTTCTTTTTCACTCCCTCTGATTGGGCTGCAGCAATCTCTGCTCTGCCTCTCTGGAATGAACGAATTGTTTCATCTAGATGCTTATAGCGTTCCTCCTCTCTTTGTTCTTTTTCTCTGAATTGATAGTCTAACTCTTTCGCCATGCTTAAAGAAACGACTTTACCGATATTACCCGCTAACTCATCCGTACTTTCACGGAGAGCATTTATAATCAGTTCACTCATAATGCTCTTAAACTGAACCATCTTGTCTTCACGATGTACAACTTCCTCTTCTACCGTGTTAACGTTATCTAAAGCCGTGTCATTTTTCTCTATATTCGCAGAGCAAATCTCTGTTGTTTTCTCATTTATCTGTTCTTTGTCCTCTGATCCCTTAGCACCTTCTTCTGAATTCATATTCATGTGCTCTCCTCGTACTTCATCTAAATGGATTAAATTACTACAATCATTCTCTGATTGCCTTTCCACCTTGTGTTTTGCTACTTGTAATTCTTGTAGTTCTTGTCTACTTTCTAGTTCGAATACTCTCTCATTCAATTCGTTTCTTAGTAATAACATACTTTTTGCGTCTAGTGTTTCGATTTTATGTATATTAGGGAGTATCATTTTAATCGCTCTTAACTGGAATCCCTGCTCTTTTAAAAGCTTCACATTCTTAAGTACTTTAATGTCTTCCTCTCTATAATATCGATGCCCCATTTCATTTCTAGGTATATTAAGACTTAACTCTTCTTCCCAATATCGTAAAGCATGTGGTTCCACATCTATCTTCTTCGACGCATCGGATATAATATAACGAATCTCACCCATGAATAATCCTCCTCTGTTATTTTCATAATTCGCATATAATTTGTGACATCTCAGCCACACAGCTTGTACTACTTACTGTTATTCGTAGGTGGCAACCAACTATTCCACTAACTACCGCCTTGATTGCCATTTATTTACATTATAACATAGTGTTTTGATATCGCAATATTTTAATCTTAAATTAAAAAAGAAGTTATCGACAGATAACTTCTGACTTCTTGATAAGTTTCTATTGTCTGACAGTAAGCTTGGATTTATCAGATTTTTCGTATTTTCTTATACTAATATACGCATAAGAAAAGACTGAAGATGTTTCTTTATTATCCTTCTAAACATCCTCAGTCTACATAATTGTATTATAATGATTCCGTTGGTATACCGTATAATACACCTCTAGAGCCTGTTGCTATATAGAATCTTCCTCTTACCCTAGGATCTCCTGTAATACTCATAATATCACCATACATTTGTTTTTCAGTATTAAGGCGATTATAACTTCTACCTTCATCTTCAGTAACGAAAAAACCATATTCACCATCTATTGTACCACTGATATAGATAGCCTTCTCAGCATGTGATCCTAAGCCCATCCCCTGACATTTCACCACATCTCCTTCTTTAGTAATGCGTTCTGCCTTAAATTCCTCTAAATCGGCATCGTATAGCACTTTCCAAAGTCCATGTTCACCTAATGCCATCCAAATGACGCCTTCTTCCTGTGCCTCAACTCGAATCTCTGCATAGTTATTACAATCAAATCCTGATAGTACCATGATAGGGAAATCGTAAGGTCTATCCTTTTGATAAAACGTAACTCCTCCATCTGTACTCACATAGAATTGTGAAGCCTCACCAAATCCATAGAACACATTAGGATTCACTCTGTCAGCCATTATCTTTATGTTACAAATGGAATTGCAATAGGCAAAAAACTCATCATATGTCTTCCAATCAGGAACTGACGGGCATTCATAGGTCTCACTAATGCATTCTCCTTCTTTATCATAGATCCTACATTTGTGATAGCTCTTACCACCGTCCTTTGTATAAACAACAGCATTCACTGGTAAGGATAATACCTTAGCAATAGACCATACAATTGTTTTACTATCTGCTGACATGGCAACCCAGCCCGCATTCACATTCGGCCTCACGATTTCATCTAGTAATTCATCTATAAAGGTCGATAAGCCATATGGTTGAGGTAGATGCTCAAAGGTCTTACATTGATCTCTTGATACGATTAAACCACCTTTAGTCTTACCGGTCCAATTACCTCTTGGTGTCACAACTACATACTCTTGGTTGTCTTCACTATAATCGGCATTAATACACGTAATATACCGATTTCCTTGTTCATCTGCAAATGTGTTCTCTGCTGGTCTATCTAGGTCTGTAAATGCGAAACCACCTAAATCCCCTAATATATCTATCAACTTAACATCGCCCTTACTAGGTGCATATAGATTCAGATGTACAGTTTCTTCAATACCATTACACTCAGGTTCCCATGTACAATCATCGGCAAGCAAATTATATGTTACAAATGCTCCTGTTCCACTATTAAACAGTGCATGATTTGGATTGAAAGGATTAATCTTAACATCTGTTAACCAATGTAGTAAGGACTCGTGTCCATTATATTCTGGTTTCATATAAGGAACTGTAAAATTAATATTTCCTATCTCCAGGCCTTGAAGAAGCTTCTTCCATGTTTGACCGCCATCTCTTGATAGGAACACAATATCTCCCGGATGTTGATAACATATCGTACTGCAAACCAATACAGGAGTACTCTTTTCTCTATCATAGGTTAATGCAATCCCTCCCATACCAAATGAGATATCATCTAAGCTATCCACACCGAAATCTATAGCAGTTGGGGTAATATCTTTGTACTCTACGACCTCACCACTTGAATCTATATGATAACGCACCACCTTACCACTCTTTTGCATTCCGCAATCACAACTATAGCACGCAAAACTCCAACCATACGAAGCTGCTTCAGACATGGTCACATAAAGATATTCACTATCAAATGCGTACCTGGCTCCAACATATCCAGTATACCCTGAATCTTCTATATTCGGAAGTAAGGATTCAGGCTGCTGTAAAGGTTTAAATGTCTGAGCTCCATCCGTTGATATGTATAAACTATGTCCTCGAGATTTCCCTACGGAACTTCCTTCTCCCGACGTACCAACTACTATAGTTTTTGAACGACCTTCTATGGTCTCTCTTGGATCTATCCATACAAATGTAATTTCCTGCTCATTCTTCCCCTCTGTTCCATCAATAGAAACGGTAATAAACTCCCAGCTGTCTCCTTGATTATCAGAACGCATAAGGCCTTTTGATTGTGAACCAAAATACAATAGGTTACTGTTATTCGGATCTACTTGAAGCCTCTCACCAGTTCCTCTACCTGGATTATTGCCGTGTATTGTACATGGCATTTCCTTATAGGTGAATGTTTCTCCTTTATCCATAGATATACACAACTTACCTACATTTTTGTTACTGTATCCACAAACTAAGTATAGTAATCCACTATTATTGTTATCAACAGCAAAAGAAAGTGGATAAGTTTCTGATACATCCTCCTGTCTAACATGATTCATTAATGATTTCCATGTACGAGTCCCAAATTCAAAACGATATGTTCCGCCTATATCTGTTCTTGCATATAATAGATTTTCTTCTTTCTCATGGAACAAGAATCCTGTTACATAACCGCCCCCAGGGATCGGTATATTCTTATATGTATACTCCCTAGTCCCTATAACATTTCCCATAGTATATGACTCCCTTCACTGTTTCAATAGTTATGATGCAAAACTATATTATCACTACATAAAATACTAACATAAACACCAAAATAGAAACACCGAAAAAAATAGTGATTCTTTACATGAAAAAAGACAACTTATAACCTGTCATTTATTAAACCAGGTTACAGTTGCCCCTAAGCAAAGTCATTGCACCTGTTTTACGGAGGAACAAAGTTCCAATCGTATAACCACCAGCAACAAATCAAGCTTTTCACGCATACCTCATATAATAACTAGCAAAACTCTCATCAACATAAAGCAAGCTTCTTATCCTATGTACTATAACTAAAAAACGATAGCGTAATAGCTATAGTACTTCTTAGTATGTGCTGTAAAGTACAGGAAGGCGAGGCATGGAAGCCGAGCCAGTCCGAACACGACAGGATGTCGTGTAGAGGACGATTCCGTAACATCTATGTGACATTTCGCACATACTTAGAAGTACTTAGCTATGAAGCGTGTTTTGTGTTATAGAACATAGGTTAAGAAGCTCTTATCAACTTCAATGAGTTTTGCACCTAATACCATCTATTGTCTTTCAAGATTTGCAAACTTGGTGAATTGTGATAACCACGCAAGCTTTACTGTTCCCGTAGGACCATTTCTTTGCTTACCTATAATAATCTCAGATACCCCCGCATCCTCAGAATCATGATTATAATAATCATCACGATAGATAAACATAACAACGTCGGCATCCTGTTCGATGGCTCCAGACTCACGAAGGTCAGATAGCATAGGACGTTTATCAGGTCTTTGTTCTACCGCACGGCTTAACTGGGATAGTGCAATTACAGGTGCACTAATTTCTCTGGCTAAAGCCTTTAGCGAACGTGAAATCTCTGAAATTTCTTGTTGTCTTGATTCAGCTTTTTTACCACCAGACATCAGCTGTAAGTAATCGATAATAACTAGTCCTAAATTGTGCTCTAACTTGAACTTACGACACTTAGAACGTAACTCACCAATGGAGATACCTGGAGTATCATCAATAATCAAATTAGAATTACCAATGGATCTAGCACTCTCTACAAGTTTTACCCAATCATCATCTTGCAGTTCACCACTACGAATGGCTTGAGAATCAACTTTAGAGTTCATTGAAATTATACGCTTAACTAACTGGTCCTTTGACATTTCCAGTGAGAATATTGCAGTCGTTATATTAGACTTTACAGCCACGTATTCTGCAATATTTAATACGAAAGCAGTTTTACCCATAGAAGGTCTGGCCGCAACCAGAATTAAATCTGATGGTTGTAACCCTGCTGTTTTATAGTCAAGATCATAGAAACCAGTCGCAATACCAGTTACACTACCTTTATTCTTTGCAGCGGATTCAATACTCTCCAAAGACTTAATAACAATATCCTTAATGCTTACAAAATCGCCGGAAGACTTATTCTGTACTACATCGAATACTTGTTTCTCAGTTTCCTCTAGTATGACTTCTAGCTTTTCACGATTAAGATAACATTCATTAGTGATACTCTCTGTTACTTTAATCAAACGTCTCAACGTTGCCTTTTCTCTTACGATATTAGCATAATACTTTACGTTTGCCGAAGTAGGAACCGCGGTCATAAGATCTCGTATGAATTCGATACTACTTAATTCAGAAGGTAGCTCCTTCTCTTTCATCTTCTCTTGAAGCGTAACTAAATCTACTGGTTTACCTTCATTAAAAAGTTCAACCATTGCATCAAATAATAATCCATACTGATGCTGATAAAAGTCTTCAGATGATATAATTTCTGATGCTGTAGTAATCGCATCCTTATCCATGATCATAGATCCGACTACGGATTGCTCCGCCTCTAAACTATGTGGAGGTACTTTTTTAATTAATGACTCATCCATGACTTACTCCTATCTAAAATATTAGAAATTTGTGAATTTTTTTATAGTGAACAAAGTATGCCAACATGTTTTCTGTCTGTCGTTACTGCTTAAAGTAAACAGTAGAGACAGCCTGAAAACACAGGCATACTTTACTCACAGAATAAATTTCACAAATTTCTATACAATCTACCTATTGCTCAGTTACTCTAACTTTTAATTCACCTGTTACTTTTTGGTGTAATTTAACTGGTACATGGAATGTACCCATGTTTCTGATTGGTTCTGCTAATTGCAATTTCTTCTTGTCAATATCATATCCTAATTGCTCTTTAGCAGCAATTGATATTTCTTTTGTTGAAATAGAACCGAATGTTCTACCATCTTTACCAAGTTTGATTGTAAGGACAATTTCTTTTTCCTCTAATTCCTTAGCAAATGCTTGTGCTTGCTCAAGTATTTCTTTAGCAATTCTTTCTTCATTAGCTTTTTGAAGTTTTAAATCATTTATATTCTTCGCACTTGCCTCTACGCCTAATTTTTTAGGTAAGATAAAGTTTCTTGCATAACCATCATTTACCTTAACTTTGTCACCCTTTTTACCTAGAGCTTTAACATCTTCTAATAAAATAACTTCCATTTATAATTCTCCTTCCTGTTGCATCTTCTTTAATGTCTCTTTCACAAGCTCAATAGCCTCTGCCATAGTAGAATTAATTATCTGGGCACCCGCAATAGTCATGTGACCGCCGCCTCCTAATTTCTCCATAACAACTTGAACATTCAATTCATCAATTGATCTTGCACTTATATATATCTTTCCATTAAACTCTGTTAATACAAAGGATGCTTTTACATTCGTAATATTCAGTAATTCATTGGCTACCTTAGCACCAATAATAGTTGGACTCTCTACTCCATGTCCAACACATTCCGTAATTGCATAATGGTCAAGAAATACCTCTACATTACTTACAGATTCGGCTTGAACTTTATAATCCATCATATCACAGCGAAATGCTTTACGGATTTTAGTAACATCTGCACCACTTCGTTTTAAGAAAGCAGCTGCTTCAAATGTACGAACACCAGTCTTTGATAAGAAATTGTTAGTATCAATCATAATACCAGCATACAAGGCATCAGCTTCCGCTTGTTTTAAGCGTAAGCCCTCTCCAATATATTGCAATATCTCCGCTACCATCTCACAAGTACTTGAAGCATATGGTTCAATATAAGATAGTACTGCATTCTCAACCGCTTCCCCAGTTTGTCTATGATGATCAAGAATTACAATTGTTTTTGTAAGAGATAATACTTCTATACACTCAGTATAGTTTGGCCTATTTACATCAACAATAACCAATAATGTGTTATTATCTACAACTTCCATGGCTTGATCGCTTGTTAGAATCATATCACTTTCATAATCAGGGTTATCTTGAAAACGATCCATTAAAGGTCGTACAGAAGTTGTAACCTGATTAATAATAATATGCGCACGCTTGTTAAGGGTTTTAGCAATACGATATATACCAATTGCTGCACCGAATGAATCCACATCACCCATAGAATGTCCCATAATAACTACTTTATCTTTTGCCTCCACAAGTTCTTTTAAAGCATGAGCTTTAACTCTTGCTTTTACCCTTGTATTCTTCTCAACTTGCATGCTCTTACCACCATAGTAGAGAAGTTTCTCACCTTCTTTAACAACTGCTTGATCTCCACCTCTACCTAAGGCAAGATCAATAGCTGCTCTGGCGTAATCATATCCAGTGGTATACGTATCTGCATTCACGCCAAGGCCCATACTTAGTGTGACAGCCATATCATTTCCAATATTAATTCCACGAACTTCTTCTAGCAAAGAAAACTTGTTGCTTTGAAGTTGATTTAGATATTTATATTTGAACATAAATATATACTTATCCTTCTCAAGCTTCTTAACAATAGCATCTATACTTTGCATGTACTTATTAATCTTACGATCAACTAGCGCAATTAATAATGAACGACGGACCTCATCAATAGATTCAAGAGCTTCTTCATAGTTATCAATATAGAGCAAACCAACAACCATTCTCTGTTCTTGTTTTTCCTTAATATATGATGTAATTTCTGTTTCATCATACATATACAAAGCAATTAATGAATTTTCTAAATTGCTCTTTTCATAATCCATATCATATTCATCTTCGCCTTCATTAAACGATTTTGCAATTGTTCTACGAAGAACAAGACGATAACTCCGATTTTGAAATTCCACATGTAAGATTGTATCTTTATCAATATGTGGTAGATTCTCCTTTGTTATCTCCGGGAAAATATTCATTATTGATCTTCTTGCTGCACGTTCATTAACAATTACGTCTAGAAATTCATCGTTTCCCCATAGAAGGTGTCCATCTATATCAAGTATTGCATATGGAAGGGACAATTCCTTCAATAACTGCTTCTGGACTTGTCCATATTCAGCGGCATATCGTACAATTTCTCCGAATATAGTCACACGTTTAGATCTATCCAAAACTATTGCGATGATCATATATACTAATACATATATGCTCATCATTGCAGCTGCTCTTTTATCAATAAAATATATGCTTATGTCCATTGCTACCAATAATAGTGATAACCAGACAGGCCATCGGAAGTATGATTTAATCATTGCAGTAAGTTTACTTTTTTTATTCATCTTAACTCCCAGCTTTCCAATTCTTCATTCAATACGTAACACTATATAAGCTATCTAATTATTAGCTGTACCTTGCTCATTGCTCTCATTATATCATCATATTGAATTTAATAAAAGTATTTTTTAGTAACGCGCTAGAAACGGCCATTTGTAGAATTATGAGACAATTTGGTACTATTATTAATAATTATTTTTTAATTTCGCTTGACTTGTTTTTTTATTTAAGCTATAATTAATTTGTATTTTATATGAGGTTATGATTCACATGTTTTTGTAAGTCATTAATTACTTGATGATTTACAAAAACATGTGTTTTTAATTTTCACCTAAAATATCAAAGAAATGAGTAGCACATTACTTTGTTATGATTTACAATTGCTACGATAATATTATTTTAGGAGGTATCTTTCATGAATAAAGGTACAGTTAAATGGTTCAACTCTCAAAAAGGTTTTGGTTTCATCACTAACGCTGAAGGCGGCGAAGATGTATTCGTACATTTCTCAGGAATCGCTGGAGACGGATTCAAATCATTAGAAGAAGGCCAAGCAGTTACTTTCGATTTAGAAAACGGTAGCCGTGGAATGCAAGCAGTTAACGTTAGATAATAGTTTTTAACGTAAAAATATTACTGTAAGATTTATCTTACGTAACCAAAGGGCACTCGCTTTTGCGAGTGCCTTTTTTATTAGACAAAAGATTGTTGCAGATGTTTTTATAACAACATCTTTTTTATTTATTACTGTCTAATTAAAACCATTGCTGAAATTTCATCAACTACTATTGTTTCTTTATCTTCAATTGATAATACCTCTGTTCCTGCATTATCTGCATTCACATATACATTCCATATACCTTTACCCAGTGGCATCTTGACTTTCTTATTGGAAGCATTGAAGATAACATAGATCTCTTTTTCGTTTTCCTCATCTGGATTTTCCTTGATTGTATAAGCTACTATTTGATCAGGAAGATCTTCGAGAAATACAAGATGTTTCTTAATATCTGCTTCCGTTCTCATACGTAGTGCTGGGTGCTCCTTTCGAAACGCTATAAGCCCACGATAATATTCATATACAGAATAGTATTTCTTCTTATTACTCCAACGGATAGCGTTTACAGAATCCGAAGATACATAACTGTTGTGATCATACATACCTTCTTGTCCTTCTACAGGCTTACTACGAAGAATTTCCTCTCCTGCTTGGAATAACGGTACTCCTTGGGAGGTAAGTATAATTGCAGCCGACAATTTATTCATGCGAATGCGTTGTTCTTCTGTGGCATCTTTACGCGACATTGCAAGTTTGTCCCATAGTGTAAAATTATCATGAACAGATGTATAATTAATACATTGGCCTGGATTATGTGTCCATGCTATATGATTCTTAACTTGTGGATGATTAGTTGACGCTACAATTCCAAACTTAATTGTTTCTTCTAAACCTAATTTACCACTAACAAATCCCCTATCTTCCCCCTCGAATACGCTTCCTTTAATCCCATCTCGCATATCATCACTAAATGCGCCTATGCGATTTAATTTGTATGTATGAGTCTTTAAAGCTTGTTTCTCTTTTGGTAGTACAGAGTCAGATCCTGTCCAACCTTCACCATATAATAAAATAGTAGGGTCAATCTTATTGATTGCCTCTCTAACAGCATTCATTGTTTCAATATCATGTAATGCCATCAAGTCAAAGCGAAATCCATCAATATGGTACTCTGCAGCCCAATAAACAACCGAATCTACAATGAACTTTCTAACCATAGAACGTTCTGATGCTATTTCATTACCACATGCAGAACCATCGCTAAACTTACCATTCACTACACGGTGGTAGTATTCAGGTACTATCTTATGGAAACTTGACTCTTCGTTTGCAAATGTATGGTTATAGACAACATCCATAATTACACGGATCCCATTGTCATGAAGTGCTTTAACCATCTGTTTGAACTCCTTAATACGTACATCTCCATGGAATGGATCTGTAGAGTAAGAACCTTCCGGTAAATTATAATTCTTAGGATCATAACCCCAATTAAATTGAGGCGACTGTAATTGTGTCTCATCCACTGTATGATAATCAAACACAGGTAATAGATGAACATGTGTAATACCCAGTTCTTTCATATGGTCCATTCCACTAGTCAATCCGCTTGTACTTACAGTACCTGTTTCTGCGATTCCAAGAAATTTCCCTTTATTCTTAATACCCGAGTCGCTATTCATAGAAAGATCTCTTACATGAAGCTCATAGATGATTGCATCCGTATTTTCCTTAAACTCTGGTTTCTTATCTTCGGCCCAACCTTTTGGGTTTGTTCGATTTAAATCTAGAATCATCCCTCGAATACCATTGGCACCTGCTGCTTTCGCATATGGATCAATGGTTTCATTAACGGTATCTTCGATAGTAACTTCATATGTATAATAGATTTCATTCAAATCCTCTTCTACTATTAAATCCCATGTACCTGCAACTCCTCTATACATAGATATTTTCTTAATGAAGTTATCTCCAAGTCCCTCTTCATAGAGTTTTACTGCAACTTTATCAGCTGTTGGTGCCCAGACTTTAAATCTAGTATGCTCTTTACTATAAGTAACTCCTAAATCATTCTTATCATAGAAATACAACTCGTTAAATTGCTCTGTTGAATACGGATGTTTTTGGTATTTTTGATCCATAAGTCTTTCCTTTCAGTTTTAATTCTCACTATTTTGTTCCTCCAAACTAGCGTTATATACTGTATTATACCATAACAAATGTAATAGTTAAACAATATATCGAAATATTTCGAAAAAATCATTGGAATAATATATTAAATTAAACTTGCCAGTTAATTAAAAATCGTGTAAAAGGGGTTTTTACCTCTTCTACACGATTTTTGGTATTTACTACATTGGTTTATAAATCACCACATTTACTTCTTTATGGTTACCGTGAATTTCTCACTGATTACTACATACCGAATTTTTCAGCTATTAAAGTATTAAGATTTGCATAGAAATCTTCTACTTCTGTTGTAATTTCATTCTTATGTTTTACAAGTAAATCAACATAAGCTTGAACAATACTTCTTGTTATTGGTGCATCATAGTGCTCTTTTGTATTATCACCAACATTTGTGGTTGCATTATTGTTTGTCGTTGTATTATTGTTTGTATTAGTATTGTTTGTTGTATTATTTGTCGTAGTATTCGTGTTGTTTGTTGTTGCATTTCCAGTTTTTGTATTTGTGTTATTTGTTGTAGCGTTGTTAGCTGTAGTATTATTATTTGTTGTATTATTTGTACCTGTAGTATTATTATTTGTTGTGTTTACTTTATCATTGTCATCATCTTCTTCATCAGCTAAGAATTTCATATATTCATCAACTGCACGTCCATCAATACGATTATTTGCATCGCCTTTGTAGTAGTTAGCAACCTTGTTCTCTTTATCATAACCACCAACAATAGCTGCATCCATAAGTTTTACATACATATCATATGAATGTTGTGTAGTAATTCCATTAGGGTATTCTGTAATGAGTTCTTCAAAATCTTCGGCACGGTCTAATAATTCATCTAAAGTAACTCCTAATTCTGTACCATTCATATATGGTTTTTGATGGTTCTCATACATTAACTCTAAAAATTCTTCAACTTCATCAGAAACGTAGTTTTTGTAAGCATATAAATGAGCATAGTCTACATCTTCATAAGTATCTTCATATTTTAGTACACCGCGGATTAATTCATCAGCTTCTTCTTCACTAGCATTTTTAATGTTTTCACCGATATATCCATAGATATTCTCACGATTTGTTTCGGTTTGTAGTAACGTATTGTATCTATCTAGGATATCACCGTTCTCAGCCTGATTGCCTACATTCTCTTCTACTTTTGTGTCATTAGGAGTATTATCTCCTGTATTACTACCATCATTGACTGCATTGTTGTTATTGTTTGCAGTATTATTTTTTTTGGTGCATGCAGTAACACTCATCATTGCAACAATTACAATAAGTGCAATGATACTTTTCTTAAAACGTCTTTTCATCATATTTTACCTTGTCCTTTCTTACGACAGATTTGATTCCCTTTTTTACTATTGTTAATCTGCCACCATAGTATTGCTAAAATATTGATATGATATTCAATAAAACTGTTTCATAACGATTTAAATCAATTATGAAATCATTACTATCATTATCTCCATGGTTTTACAAACTATGCGGACAATTTTATTTAGAAATTATTTATTTTTAATATAATAATCTTCCCTTTGCGTTCTAATATTTTCAATTAACTTAATTAGATTAATATAATATCTGGAAACTTACCATATTAGCATACCAGGCTAATTGCTTCCTTTACTCTAGGTAAAGCAGCATCAATCGCAATGTAATAATTTTCATCTGTATAAAATAATGTTTATATGCAAAAAAGCCGCTACACAACTAAAATGAGTTATCTCACCTAAGTCATGTAACGGCTATTTTCAGTTTTCTAAGCAAGTCGTGTAAACCGACTTATACAATATCTACAGCCCTAGTAAAATAAGGTCTTAGTCCATTGTATATGGCATTAAAGCGATATGTCTTGCTCTCTTGATTGCTACTGTAAGAGCTCTTTGGTGTTTAGCACAGTTTCCTGTAATTCTTCTAGGAAGAATTTTACCTCTTTCAGATACATATCTTTTTAATTTGTTGATATCTTTATAATCGATACCTGTATTGTTTTTGTCAACACAGAATACACATACTTTTTTTCTTCTACGTCCGCCTCTTCTCTTCATTGGAGAATCAGCTCTATCATTTCTATCATTCTTATTGTATGGCATAAAACAACCTCCTTATCCGGGTTTTATACATAATAATGTATATTTATATTTTAACTCTAAGTCATATTAATTAAATGGTAATTCTTCATCAATACCATCTGGGATATTCATGAATCCGTCGCCAATTGCTTGGCTTGGTTCAGGTCTTGCTGTCTGTTGGAAGCCGCCAGATTCACTAGCTGCTGCTTTACTTTCTGCAAATTCCTGTTCTTCTACAACAACTTCTGTTGTGTAGACTTTTTGTCCATCCTTATTCGTATAGCTACCAGTCTGTATACGACCAGTTACGAGTACTTTCGTTCCCTGTCTGTAATACTTTTCTGCAAACTCTGCTGTTTTACCAAATGATACACAACTGATAAAATCTGCTGTCTGTTGATCACCATCACGTTTAAATCTACGATCTACCGCGATTGTATATCTTGCTATAGCTAGTGAACTTTCCCCTTGGGAATATCTCACTTCAGGGTCTCTTGTTAGACGACCCATTAGGATTACTTTATTCATAAAGGAATTCCTCCTTCTTTATGCGTCTTGTCTAATGCATAAATATCTGATAACAGATTCCATGATACGAACTCTTTGTTCGATTTCTCTTGGAGTTGTTGATTCAGATTCGAATTGGATGAAGTAGTAGAAACCTTCTTTCATTTTTTGAATTTCGTAAGCTAATCTTTTCTTACCCCATTCATCAACGTTAGTAACTGTACCACCGAATCTAGCGATTAATTCTTTCACTTGTTCTACAGCCGCTACTCTTGCATCATCTTCGATTTTTGCACTAACAACTAATGTTAATTCATATTTGTTCATAGTTGCTTGCACCTCCTTCTGGTCTTTGGCCCTTTTCTTTTTTAACTCATTAAAAAAGAGCAAGGATTAATTATTTTAAATATATCACAATTTATGATTTTAACATACTTGTACGACTTATGCAACTTTTTTTTTACAATTTTGTATTTTTGCTACCCTTTAGCCACTTTTATTCTTCTTCCTTCTTACGGATGTTTCGGATGCTTTTTTCAACTTGCTTTCTTGGTAACATAACCTGATGCCCACAGCCCGTACATTTTAGACGAAAATCCATGCCTACTCTTAGTATTTCCCATTCACTGCTTCCGCATGGGTGCTGTTTCTTTAATTTAATTATATCGCCTATATTTAAATCCATATTAATAACAATACCCCTTTCTAAACTAATTCATATCTAATAAAATTTAATTAATTACTTTAAGTGCAGTAATTATATCATATGAATAAATATTTTCCTATTGATTTTTAAATTATACAGGTGTAATATACATATTATAACATGTAGTTATCAATACTAGATATTGAGTTATTGTTAAACCTTACACGAGTTATGGAGGCGATTATTATGAAAAGACTACACTTAAAGGATCCTGCTAGTGCAATTACGCATATCGTGGGTTCTGTAACCGCATTACTTATATCGATTCCCTTGCTAATACAATTAGCAAAATCATCAGATTACTTGCACACTATATCACTTGCTATCTTTAGCTTTGGTTTAGTTCTTTTATACACTGCAAGTTCATTGTATCATTCCATTAATTCGACGGAAACTGTTAACCGCAGACTAAAAAAATTTGATCATATGAGTATCTCTGTACTTATAGCAAGTACATATACTCCAATTTGTTTAATTGTACTTGGTGGCCATACGGGACGGACGTTATTTTTTGTAATATGGGCAATGGCACTTGCTAGTATGTGTTTAAAAGCATTTTGGGTTCACTGTCCACGTTGGGTATCTTCTGTTATATATATTGCAATGGGTTGGATGTGTATCTTCGCTTTCCCACAATTATTAGCTAAATTATCTGGCCCTGCTTTTGCTTGGTTATTAGCAGGTGGAATTATCTACACAATAGGTGGTGTAATTTATGCACTTAAGCTCCCTCTTTTTAATAGTATTCACAAAAACTTTAACTCTCATGACATATTTCATTTATTCTGCTTAGGGGGTAGCTTTTGCCACTTCGTACTAATGTACTTCTATGTGGCTAAGATGCCATTATCATAATTGTTATATGCAAAAGGTACTAGGCTCAAAGTATGCCTAGTACCTTTTTTTATTTATAGTTATTATTTATTTTTAATTTGAATGCTATAAGAAGCTGATGCTTTTGCAATTTTCTTAGTAACTTTAATGTAATATGTTCCTTTCGGTAATTTACCACTTGTAGATCCAAATGAACCTACATATGGTGAGAATGAAGCATCTCCATTTGAGTAACTACTAAAAGTTGTAGTACCAAAGCTTTTACTCTTAGAATCAAAAAATTCAATTTCTAGATCTCCAGAGGTAATTACCCCCTTGAAGTAAACTGTGATTTTTTGATTTTTAGGATTTGAAAATTTGAACCAATCAGCTTTGCTTGTTTTGTCAGTAGCTACAGCTAAACCATTTTTCTTACTACCATTTACAGTAAGCTTTGCTGCTTTTGATTTAGATGAACCACTAGCATCAGTAATTGCTTTAGTCGTGCTCTTTACATAAGCATAATCAGAACTTGATCTGACTTTAACGTAATATGTACCTTTGGATGCTGCATATGTAAATTTACCATTTGCAGTTGATGAATTGATTTCTTCAGAGATTGCCTTCTTACTACTGTTACATAATGTTACATAACTTGTATATTTGCTATCAACATTAAATGTAATTGTACCTGGTTTAGATACTGTAACTTTATAATATATAGGTGTATTATAATCAACAAATGAAGAACAAACTTCAACCTTGTTTTTTAAAGTTCTATCAGCTCCACTTATAAATACAGAACCAAATGAGTATTGATATATTTCTAATGGAACATCACTATAATCTTTGACACTAAATTCAATGTAATATGTTCCTTCGCTAGGAATTTTGAAACCGCCTAATGTAGAACTCATATAAATTTCTTTGGTACAGGAAGAATCTTCAAATAACTTGATATATGAATACATTCTATCCGTCTTATCATATAATTCACTCGTAACTAATAATTTACCTTTTGCATCAAGTGTCATAGGTATAACTAATCGATTCTCCGTTTCACCACTTGCTACATCTACATTATAAAACTTATAGTTTAGCTCTGATCCATCAACATTAATTTCGTTTGTTTCAAATTCTGTTACTTCAGAATTTGTTTCATAATCAGTTACACTACTTTCAGCAGCAAAGACTTTGCTAGCGGGCACCAAAACCAGCGTCATCGCCAACATTGTAAATAATATTTTTCTTAATTTCTTCATTTCATTCCCTCCTCATTAATTTGAATGGATTATTTTATAAGCATTATTTTCCCAAGCTAATACAGGTTATTCCACATTTTATTTGTTTTGTCAAACTTTAGAAACAAAAATAATTAATCTTTTTTGAAATTTATTTTACTTACTACGCACTCCCACACTATACGTAGCATTTGTTTTTACCGAAGTTTTAGATATTTTAATATAGTATGTTCCTTTTGGTAGTTTTTCTGTGCCATCTAAGACATAGTAGATACTACTAACTCCACCATTCACGTTGTTTGCAGGATAGAAGTATCTAGAACCCCAACTTGTTCCCTTAGTATCATAGAAGTCTATCTTTAAACCACCACAAGCTACTGTTCCTGTCACATCTACAATTGTTTTTTTCTTCTTATCGTTGGTAAACTTAAACCAATCTGCCTTACCAGATTTCTCTGTTGATAATGCTAGCGCTTTAACTTCAGAACCATCTACTTTTAGTGTCCTAGCCTTTTCTTTGCTTGGTCCGCTCTTATCCGTAATCCCTTTAGTCCTCTGCATCACATATGCATAGCTAGAAGATGAGGTGACTTTAATATAATAAGTTCCCTTTGATACTGCATACACAAAAGTATGCTCCGTATCCATTGATTTAGATTCATTAGATATTGCCTTTTTCTTACTATTACACAAAGTTACGTTACCACCATAAGCAGATTGCATGTTGAAGGTGATACTTCCTGGTTTACTTACAGTTACTTTATAATAAATTGGTTTGTCATAGCTTAAAAAAGCAGTTACCACTTGTTTCCCACTTGTTAAGGTCTCATTGCGAGAATTTACAAAGAACGAACTAAATTTGAAATAGTTAAAGGTATCAGGTTGTAAAGTTGAATCGGTTACAGAGAACTTAATATAATATGTACCTGTTTTAGTAACGTCTAATTCCCCATAATAGGTGTCATAGTTATAGTATTCTGCCATCTGTGTACATGCTGCATCTGTATACACATCAAGGTAATAAGACTTTTGATCTTGGTATTCGTTTTTAAAATCATATATGTAATACAATCTCCCCTTCTCATCTAGTGTTATTGGTACAACTACACTCTTACTATTAGGGACATCTATATAATAGCTTTTATAGTTGGCTTCTTCTAAGGTTATGTCTAAATCATTTGTTTCAAATTCTGTTACATCATATTTTGTATCTGCATCTATAATTGAACCATTTGTAGCTGGATCTGTGGTCTCAATAGCAAACACCTTACTAGCTGGTAATGCTATAACTACACATGCCAATACAATCATTAAAACTTTTACTATCTTTTTCATTCCTTTACTCGCTTTCCATTTATTTACATTAACACTATAGCAAATGAATTTCTATTTTTCAATCAACAAAATTTAGGTATTAATCCCCAGAATAAACAAAGGGCCATACGCATAAGGAATACACCAAATGCGATGGCCAGAATATATTATATATAAAGCAACCAACTAATCTCGTACGTTACCATAGCAAAGAAAATACGTTTCTGGGTCAAGACAATACTCTATCCTAACCATTGTAAATAAAATCGGTTGCGTGTTGTCGATATGTATCAATTTAACAATTACACATTATGCAGAGACACTATACAGAAATTGCGCATTATCAGATTGAAGCTTTTATTCAACCGACTCCTTTGCTATAATATTAATATACTCAATTTGAAATAATATGTGATTAGATTTACAAATATAATTCCTAAACTTAAGGAGGTATTTAATGGAATTCTTAAAAGTGTTAGAATCTATTCGTACCCCTCTTCTTGATCGTTTGTTTCTTCTGCTAACTTTCTTTGGAGATGAAGTCATCGTACTCGCTATTATCTGTTTTCTCTATTGGTGTTATAATAAACGCCTTGCGTATCGAATTTGTTTTTCCTTTTTTACATCAGGATTACTTGTTCAGACGTTAAAAATCACGTTTCGAGTGCCAAGACCCTGGATTAAAGATCCTTCCTTTATTCCTGTAGAAGAGGCCGTCTCAACTGCAACCGGTTATTCTTTCCCAAGCGGCCATACACAGTGCGCAACCGCGCTTTACAGTACATTTGCTTGGAATGCGAAGAAAAATCGAAACCGAATTATATGTTTTATTATTATATTCAGTGTCATGTTATCACGTATGTATCTTGGGGTACACACCTTGCAAGATGTTCTTGTATCCTTTGGACTTACCTTAATTCTTTCCTATGGAACGAATTATCTTATTAATCATTTTGAACTACTTGATAAGAATTATAAAATTACCGCACTCATATTAAGTATCATATCAATTGTAGTTGCCGTATACTCTCTTATTCTATTACGAGGTTCTATAATTGTTACAAATTATGCCGCTGACTGTTGTAAAGCAGCTGGCGCAGGTATTGGTTTTTCGCTTGGTTGGTATATTGAATCAACTTATATTCGTTTTAATGAAAAAGCAGCCTCCCCTTCCAAACAGGTAATTAAGTTCTTAATTGGTATTGGTATAGCCGTATTACTAAAAGTAGGTTTAAAGGTCATTCTTGGAAACACGATTCCTGCTGATATGCTTCGTTATTTTATTCTTGTACTATGGATTACCGTTGTTTATCCATATCTTTTAAAGAGATATGACTTTAACTTATAACTACTTAGCACAAAAAAAGGATTGTCATACGATTTTATTTCGTATGATAATCCTTTTTCTAACTTACACGATTAACGAAGTAATAACATTGGATTAACTGTTTCGTCCTCTAATAATACTTCAAAAAATAGGTTAGTTCCCTCTTTTACATAGTATTTTGTTGGTTCTGCAATTTTACCAATTACAGTTTCTTCTGAAACGGTTTGACCTTCTTTAACATTTAGGTTTTCATCTAATTGTCCATAGATTACTTTGTATCCATCACCGACTGATACAGTGACAGTGTTTCCAGTCTCTTCATTATAAGAGATATCGGATACAATTCCTTTTGCAGCATTAAGTACTTCTTCTCCGACTTCCGCCTGAATAATAATAGCTGGATTACACTTATATTGATCTAGTGTTTGAAAATATATTACGCTGCTCATACTATAATCCATGATAACATTACCATCAACTGGCCAGAGTAATCCTTCTTCCTCGTTAAATGTTAAATTGGTACTTTTACCACTTGTTGCAACTGCATTATTTTCCTCTTTTGCTTCTTCTGAAGTAACTGCGTTAGAAGTTGTTTCTTGTACTTCGTCTGCATTTTGGATTTCTGCATCTCCTGTCAAATCTGAAGGTACATCTGCATCAATACCAGCTACATTTTGTTCATTCGTTAAATCTGAATCAGCAACTTCTGTATTTTGGTCGTTTTCAACCATATCTTCTGTTTGATTGTTTGATTCATTCAAATCAACAATGTTATCTTTGTCATTACTAGTAAGCATACTTACATACACTACACAAATAATGCATAATGCACATATACCAGTAAGTAAAGATATATAAAAGCCTTTGGCTTTTAAAAAGTCTGGAACATTCTTTTTACTCACATTCATCACCTCTAGCAATATTCTCACCAGAAATGAAAGTTTTATACATTGCCTTTCTTAATTTATTCTATATATTCTACTACCTGCGTTTGAGTAAAATAATATTCTAGAATTTCATCATATTTGTACCCTTGTAAAGCCTTAAAATTAGCACCATACTGACTTAAACCAAGACCATGCCCCTTACCTTTACATATAAAACGTATAGAATCCTCATAGGTTTCAATATAGAAGTTCGTACTATTCAATCCAAATAAGCTCGCGAATTCATCACCCATTATAACTTCTTCTCCTATTTGAATTGTTTTAATGTAGCCATCCTCATCTCGTTTATCAATTATTATATTATCTACTAAGGAATCTTCTGATATATTACAATCTGGATAAGCGTTCTTTAACTGTTCCAAAACTATTTCTTTAGGAATAGTACTGATTTTCATATAGTCTGTACTTTGTACATCTCCCTTACTCTCGACAGAAACTAAATATGCAATATCCTCACCGATTGCTTGCTCTGAACTCCTTGTCATTCCTATACTAACCGGATGGAAAAGTGGAATGATCAAGTCATCATTATATGTAATCACCATATTATCTGTATCTTCAATTGCTTTCAGAAGTTTCTTCTCGTAAGCCTCTGCATTTTTCTCTCCCCAGCCAGTCTTCGCCACATCTAGTGCTTTGTATTGTAGTCCAATATCCTCAGCGGTAAGAGAATTGGTTTTGTTTTTCTTGGCTACCACGTATACATAAGTACGTATTACTGTGGCCTGAGCTTTCAGTGCCTCTAATTCATAAGTTGCTGGTATATCTGCTGCCATCGCCATCATTATATATGTATCGAGAGAATATTCTTTATCTACTCCGTTTTCTTCTACACTAATACGAATTAAACTATTTCTTATTCCATTTGATTTAGAATCTTTACCTGATAATAGATATGTAATGCCACACGGTATCAGTAATATAATGAGAAGTAGTATCCCTAGTGTACATACTTTCTGTTTCATAAACCTACTCCTTGCAAAAATACTCATAATAATATATGCCCAAATGGAAGTCCACGTTGCTAAAAAACTGCATTTTTTAACTGTTTATTTTTCCTTAATATCTTTTTTATGTTTGCTTTATGATTGACTTACTATTTTTTTTATCTTAATTTTCTTTTTATGGTTTGTCCATACTCCGGTCACATCTACTTGGTAGAATAATACTTGCAAGAGATTTTCATACATTTGAAATACTCCCCCCTCTCATTAACAAAAAAAAGAAGATGCACTCGGATTTGCATCTTCTTTTTTGTGCATCGATTTTTGATGCACTGCATCGATTTTTGATGCACTGCATCGATTTTTGATGCACTTTTATAATTCTGTTCTTCCCTCTAAAGCACGAAGTAGTGTAACCTCATCAATATACTCTAAGTCTCCACCTACTGGTACTCCGCTGGCGATTCTACTGACTTTAATTCCTGTTGGCTTGATTAACTTACTAATATACATAGCTGTAGTTTCACCTTCTAAGCTTGAATTCGTCGCTATAATGACTTCATCTACTTCCCCTTGTAAACGCAACATTAGCTCTTTTAATTTAATATCTGATGGACCAACTCCGAGCATTGGAGAAATTGCTCCATGTAATACGTGATAAACTCCGTCATATTTTTGTGTTTTCTCATATGCTGCTAAGTCTCTCGTATTCTCTACCACCATGATCTGCTTATGATTTCTCTTCTCACTTGCGCAAATCGGACATATTTCTTTATCCGTTAATGTATAGCAGCTTGTACAATATCTAACATTGTTTTTTGCTTCAGTAATAGATGCCGATAATGCTGCTACTTGATCCTGTGGCATATTTATTATATGAAAGGCCAAACGTTGTGCTGTCTTACCACCTATTCCTGGTAATCTAGATAATTGTTCGATTAATTTTGTTATTTGACTACTGTAATAATCCATATTTACACCATGCTACCTTCCTATAAATTAAAAAAGGCATAACGTTTCAATATGTAGGAAACATTCATGCCTTTTCATGCAGTATTCTAATTCTTTATTAGAATGGGAATCCTCCACCTAATCCACCAAGACCACCTGTAATTGAGTTCATAACTTGAGCAGACTCTTCTTCCATCTTACGTAATGCTTCATTCGTAGCAGCTACGATAAGATCTTCTAACATCTCAATATCGTCTGGATCAACAACTTCTTCTGAAAGTTTAACAGATACAACTTCCTTCTTACCAGATACTTTAACAGTAACGGCTCCACCACCTGCTGTAGCTTCCCATTCCTTTGTTTCTATTTCCTTTGTCTTTTCTTCCATCTGCTTTTGCATCTTTTGCGCCTGCTTCATCAGATTGTTCATGTTACCAGGCATTGCTCCTGGGAATCCACCTCTTTTTGCCATATTAATATTCCTCCTATTTACTAACTAATTTCTTGTTACTTAGTTCCTACTTCTTATTTTGTTATAATATACTTAAGTAGTTAATTTTCATATTCTATATCAATGTTTTTGAATATCTTTGTTAAATCAGGAAATTCATTCGTCTTCTCATTCCCTGAATCTACAAGCTTCGTACGTATAGCAACCTTCTTGCCAATCTTGGCTGCAATGGAAGTTTCAATTGCCTCAAGATGCTCCTCTTTCTCAACATAATCTTTATCTACAGCCTCTGTAAATATGAGAATTAATTGATTGTCAGGACCAATACTAAGCTTTGCATTCAACAGCATCGGCTTTAAGGACCCTGAAAGTCCACTTATAATTGCTCTCCAATTCTGTACTACCATCTTAATGTCCTCTGATACTGCTTTCTCAAGGTCAGCCATCGATACTGATGGTGTACTTTCTTCTGGTTCTATAGGCGCTACTGTATTACAGCTTGGTGCACCACTTGTTACAATCTGCACTCCACTTTGTAGCTGCTGTTCTATCTGATTTAACCTGTCCAGTATAGAGTCATAACTTCTTTCCATCTGTGGTCTGCATAATTTTACGATTGCGATTTCAACAAGAACGCGTTTTTGAGACGCATACTTAACTTGATTAGATAGCTCTGAGAAGATACGTATATATCTCATTAATGTATCAATTTCAATAGTTGTAGCATTCTCTTTTAATTCTATTAGATTCTCTGATGAAATGTCAATAATATCTTCTGCTGCATCCGATGTCTTAACTAATAGCAAATTACGAAGGTACCATGTAAAGTCTACTACAAACTGTCCCAGTTCTCTACCTTCAATTATAAGTTTTTCAATGAGCTCTATGCAATCAGTGACCTTACCATTAATAATATATCTTAGTAACGTCGAGAATACCTGTGTATCAACAGCACCAAGTACTTCTAACACATTATCATACGTTAACTTCTTTCCAAAATAAAATGCCATGCATTGATCTAATAAACTTAATGCATCACGAAGTGCGCCATCTGCTGACTTAGCAATATAACGAACCGCTTTTTCCTCTGCCTCAACTTGTTCTTTCTCTAATAACTCATACAATCTCTCTGTGATTATATCAATCGTAATTCTCTTAAAGTCATACCGTTGACATCTTGATAGTATCGTTACTGGAATTTTATGAACTTCCGTTGTTGCTAATATAAATATAACGTAAGATGGAGGCTCTTCTAATGTCTTCAGCAAGGCATTAAATGCTCCTGCTGAAAGCATATGAACCTCATCGATAATATATACCTTATAACGTCCCTGTGTCGGCGAATATTGTACTTCATCTATAATATCACGAATATTATCAACACCATTATTTGAAGCCGCATCAATTTCAATTACGTTCATGGAATTCTGACTATTAATTGCTTTACACATGCTACATTCGTTACATGGATTACCTTCGACTGGGTGCTCGCAATTGACTGCCTTGGCTAATATCTTAGCAATGGTTGTCTTACCAGTTCCTCTTGTACCACAGAACAAATATGCATGTCCCACACGGTCAGATTTAATTTGGTTCTTTAAAGTTGTTACTATATGATCCTGACCTTTGACATCACCGAATTCAGTTGGTCGGAACTTCCTATAAAGGGCAGTATATGCCATACCCCGCACTTCCTTTTCTATTACTTTATTATCCTATCATATCAAAAGTAATTTATTTTTGCAATTAACGATTAATCTCTTAATCGCCAAAGTTAATACCAAGGCTCTTTGCTTCTTTGATAATTGAAGAGTCTCGATCAACCATCTTTAGTTTACCTGCTACTTCTTCTAATGGCACAGGAATAATCTCGCCATCACGGAACCCTACCATATATCCGTACTGTTCCTTCTTAATTAATTCTGCCGCTGCCGCTCCTAAACGTGTAGAAATCACACGGTCATATGGACATGGTCCACCACCGCGTTGTGTATGTCCAGGTACTGTAATACGGATCTCTTGACCTGTCTTTTCTTCAATCTCTTTGCCAATCTTATATGAGATAGAAGGATACGGTGAATTCTTATATTTTGCTTTTCTCTCTTTCTTAGTAAGTGCTGCATCTTCAGCTGAGATTGCACCCTCTGCTACTGCAAGAATGGAGAATCTCTTTCCTGCCGCAGTTCTTTTTTCTATAGCCGCTACTACGGAATCAATATTATATGGAATCTCTGGTATTAGGATAACGTCTGCGCCTCCAGCAATTCCAGCATGCAATGTTAACCAACCCACTTTGTGCCCCATTACCTCTACGATAAATACTCTACGATGAGATGCTGCTGTTGTATGAATGCAGTCAATTGCATCCGTCGCAATATTAACTGCACTTTGAAAGCCAAAAGTTATATCTGTTCCCCAGATATCATTGTCAATTGTCTTAGGTAATGTTACTATATTTAGTCCTTCTTCTCTAAGAAGATTTGCCGTTTTATGTGTTCCATTACCACCTAAAATTACAAGGCAATCTAATTTCATCTTCTTATAGTTGTCTTTCATTGCCTTAACCTTATCTAATCCGTTCTCATCGGGAGTCCGCATATGTTTAAAAGGTTGTCTTGACGTTCCAATAATTGTTCCGCCTTCTGTCAAAATCCCAGAGAAATCTTTTGGTTTCATTAATTCATAGTTTCCATAAATTAGCCCCTTATATCCTTCCAATACACCATATATCTCAATCTCACCCGCTCCATATGCTTGATATAATGATTTTGCAACACCACGCATAGTTGCATTTAAGCTTTGACAATCTCCACCACTTGTTAGCAAACCAATTCTCTTCATATGCAACTCTCCTTTTTATTTTCATGTGACTAATTATACTATAGTTAGTATCTATTTTACAATGGAAAATAGAATATACAAAAAACAAAGACCTATGAAACAGTATTTACTGCATCACAAGTCTTATTCGTAAAATATATTTACACATCTAACTTCATATCTCCGAATTGAATGTATCCTTTCTTTCTCATAAATTCAGAAATCAAGATAACCAATATTGCCGGTAATATGAAATGCATTAAAGCAATTTTTATTAATACTATAGTTGCACCTTCTGCTCCTACCATAGTCTGATATGTCATGATTTGTCCTACAAAGCCTGCCGTTCCCATTCCAGAACCTGCTGCATTATTAGTCATCTTGAATACCATCGTAGATAATGGCCCCAATATTGCGCTTGTAATTATTGCTGGTAACCATATTACAGGCTTTTTAACGATATTGGGTACTTGTAACATGCTTGTTCCTACACCTTGTGCAAGAAGTCCACCTACCTTATTCTCACGATAACTTGCAACGGCAAACCCAATCATATTCGCACAACAACCAACTGTTGCAGCACCTGCAGGAAGTCCGCTAAGTCCAAGTACAAGTCCAATCGCAGCCGAACTAATTGGTAGTGTTAAGAACATACCCATTAATACAGATACTACAATTCCCATGATAAATGGTTGCTGTTCTGTTCCTATTTGTATTAAGTTTCCCAGTCCTATCATAAATGAGGAGATTGGAGGACCTACTAATAAACCAATTACACTACCAGATATAATTGAACAAAGTGGTGTCACAAGAATGTCAATCTTGGTCTTGCCTGATACCATATGCCCTACTTCAATACCTATGTATGCGGCAATGAAGGCTCCAAGCGGTTCCCCTGGTCCAGCCAAAGTAACTGCTCCATCAACGATTAAAGTCCCAGCGAGGATCTTGCTGGCATAAGCCCCAATCATACCTGCTGTAGCTGCTGAGAGCACTACCAAAGGACTTTCTTTAAACTTATAGGCAACGCCAAGGCCAATACCTGCACCTGTAAGCACGGAAGCTACTGTTCCAAGCATAGTAAGTATATTACCTATATCACCACCTATTAAAGCTCCAATCTGTTTAACAATAGTTCCTACAATTAATGTTGCAAATAAGCCAAGAGCCATACCACTCAATCCATCAATAAAGATATGATTTAAAAGTTTCTTTACTTTATCCATATTAATAACCATGCCTTTCCATAGCCTGCAAACTTTAGGATGCAGGCACAAATTTGCGTGTGAAAGATTCATCTTTCACACTAATCTCCTCTATTTCTTATGTAAACACAGTCGTAACTTATATATTTACAGCTGTCTTGTCACTAACTAAGAATTTACCATAGAACAAAAAAAATAGCAATAATAAATGTGAATTTCACTTATCATTGCTATTATCATACTTTATTTATACTAGATATCCTTTTTCTCTTAGTTCCTGCTCTATATCATCTAAGATATCTTCACTATCCGCTTCTACTGTATGCAAATGCGTTCCATCCGTTAATTCTTTTAGAGGAACCGTCTGTTTATCATTTACCTTCTTAACGAAATCATATACATCCTTACGACTCGACATAATTAAATCTGTTCTAATCTCACCATAGATATCATGCATAACAATAACATCTAAGACTTTACCTCCATGATCTACAATGATGCACAACTCTTCCTCAATCTGGTCCGTCGAATGCTTCACCATAAAACAGCGATTTACTTTCCTTGCTTCTTGATAGTATAAGAGGTATCCCTTCGTTGTAGATAATATATTCTTATTCACTGCGCGCAGCAATGCAATATCCTGTACGATAACCTGTCTGCTGACACCAAGTTGCTTAGCAAGCTCTGTTCCTGAGATTGGTTCCTCTTTTCTATTCTTTAAGATAGCTATTAACTTCTCTCTTCTTTCTACACCCTCCATGATTATCCCCCTAACCTGTAATCTACTAATTGATAATGCTACTTCTATTAGTTAGATTATATCTTCTTTCAGATGCTTTTTCAAGGATTAACGCTTTTCTAATTGGTTCTAACCTTAAATTAAATTTTCTATTTTTGTGCAATATATCAGTATCTTTTTTCAAGGAATTTTAATAATATAAGGTAGAAATCATAATTAATTACATTTACAAGAAGTTTTAAATTATTGAATAGATAGTTAATCGCTAAACTCTTTGTAATGGCGACAAACATATCATATATAAGAGTTTCACAATTGACAAATTATCGAATGAATACTGAAAGGAGATTTACTATGTTCCGCTTATGGGGAAAGATATTTAAAAACAATAGAATGCTAACGGATATTACGGTTGAGAATGACGATCTAACTCTTAATCGTACTAAGAAGATATATGATGCAATCGATACTATATGTTATTCCTTTGATCTATCCAAACCAATATGGCTAGATTCTAATATCACAGATTTTAAACGCCATGATAAAACAAGATTCACACAGGATAATTTTATTGATCAGATTGATTTTGATTATTTAGAAATTCATGTAATAGAAGAAGACTAATACTAGTAAGCAAAAACAAGAGTTGTCACCGCGTGACAGCTCTTGTTTTTTATATTCATTATTCTTAATGCTTCCCTACTAAACTACATAATATTAATACGCTCAGATTTACGACAACTACACTAGCTCCAACTGGTATAGAATATTGATAGGATACTATCATACCAATTATAAAACATATTACCGATATCACTGCTGAGCTAACTACTACTAAACGAAAACTCTTAAAGATTCTCATTGAACTTAGGGCGGGGAATATAATCAAACTTGATATTAACATAGCTCCCATCATACGCATTCCTAATACAATTGTAATGGCCGTTAAGAATGCAATTAACATATTATATAACGAAACATTTATACCTGCGGCCTTTGAAAAATTCTCATCGAAAGTAACATTGAATAATTGATGATAGAATAACACAAACAGTACAAGTACTATTATTGATAATACGATGCTAAGTTTTACATCATCGTTATTCATGGCTAATATGCTTCCGAACATGTAACCATCTACATCTGCATTCATTCCTGTGGTTCGTGATATTACAATAACACCAATAGCTAATGAACTACTCGATATCAATGCAATTAATGCATCCCCTTTGATTTTACTATTATTACTAAGTCGTAACAATAAGAATGCCGCAACAACAACCACAGGAATACTAAGTTTAAGTGGTGCTATATTCATAGCCATGGCAATTGATAAAGCACCAAAGGATACATGTGATAATCCATCACCAATCATAGAAAAACGCTTTAACACTAAGCTTACACCTAATAATGCAGCACATAATGATACTAATATCCCAACGATTACCGCCCTTGATATGAATGGATACGATAGCATTTCTTGTAATGTTTGTATCATCAATGTCCCCCTCCTAACAACGCTTTTGCATAGGATGTGTTTATGTATTCCTTGGTTTTCCCAAAGAATAACACCTTCTGTCCCATCTGCAATATCTTATTAGCACTTTTTGTTGCCATACGAACGTCATGAGAAACCATAATAATAGTTACATGATCTCTTCGATTTAACTCTTCAATGATATCATAGAGTTCAGCTGTAACTACAGGATCTAGTCCTGTAACCGGCTCATCTAATACAAGTAAAGAATCAGTAGCGCAAAGAGCTCTTGCTAACAATACTCTTTGCTGTTGTCCACCAGAAAGTTCCCTGTAACTCTTATGCCTTAAATCATAGATTTTAAGGCGTTCCAAGTTATCCTTTACGCGCTTCTTTTCTTCTGCATTATAAAATGGTCTTAACCCCTTACTCTTAATACAACCAGATAACACAATCTCATATACTGATGCTGGAAAATCCTTTTGTGAATCTGTCTGCTGTGGAAGATATCCGATCCCCCCTGGTGTAAGTTCTTTATTTATCTCTATAACACCTGATTTAAGTTTTAATAAACCCATGAGAGCTTTTATTAAAGTACTTTTACCAGAACCATTCTCGCCAACTATACAAAGATAGTCTCCTTGTTCAATTTTAAAACTAACCTGATCAACGGCAACTTTTCCGTCATATTCAATACTAATATCTTTGCATGTGACAATACTCATATTAGTTAAGAGCCTCCTTAAGATTTTCAAGATTCTGATACATTAAACTTAAATATGTCGCACCATTCTTATAATCATCTGTAGATACATTATGACAAGAGTGTAATAATAATGTCTTAGCACCAGTCGCACTCGCAATTGACTCTGCAACTTTTGGATTAGCCAATTCTTCATAGAAGATAACTGGTATTTGATCCTCTTTTACTTTATCAATAATCGTTGCAATCACCTTTGCACTAGGTTCTGTTTCAGCAGAACAAGAATCATAAGCAGATACATAATCTAACCCATATTCCTCAAAGAAATAATGGAAGGCAAATCTTCCACCAAACACAACTTCATTTCTCTTTGCTTCTTTTACCATATCTCTTATATCCTGGTCTAATTGATCCAGACTAGCAAGATACTCTTTCGCATTAGTTTCAAAAGACATTGCATTTGTTTTATCAACCTCACTTAACGCAGTCTTAATATCCTCTACCATAACCTTAGCATTCAAAGGGTTTGTCCAAATATGAGGATCATAGGAATGAACGTGATCATCATCACTTTCTTCCTCCTCATGTTCATGATCATGGTCTTCTACCTCGTCTAGGGTAATATTCTTTGATAAATCAACGATCATTACATCACCATCCAAACTATCTAGAATCTTAGAAACCCAAGGTTCCATCTCATCACCAGTATACAAGAATATATCTGCTTTATTTATATCAATTATATCACTTGGCGTTGGCTCATACGTATGACTCTCAACACCTGGTTTTAATAACATCTTAACCTCAACAGCATCCTTACCAACTTGATTTACAAAATCATATTGTGGAAATAATGTTGTTACTACTTTAATTTTCGGAGTATTGTCACCTTCTACTACTTTACTATCCGTAGTATCGGATTTTGAACAACCTACTAATAATAAGCTTATTATACTAACCATACCTATTATTACTTGTAATTTTCTATACCTCTTCATATCTACCGTTTACCTTTCATTAAATTCCTGCACGCTACAAACTTATCAGTCTTCTTTGCTTGATTTACATGCCTTACACCAACCATAGAATACCGTTTTCGTATTATCTACCTCAAAACCATGTGCCTCTAGAATGTGGGTATCAGCTCCTGCTAAGTAATCACACTTTACATGCAGTAGAGTACCACATTTAACACATTTAAGATGAAAATGTGAATGACATTCCTTATTTTCACCAATATACTGATAACAGGCACCCATCCCTTCTTCCAAAAAGTATTTCCTTAAAGTACCTGACTCAGTCAACTTTTCCATATATCTATAAATTGTGGTTCTTCCAACAGAAATCTGATTTTCCCGTAGATGGTTTAACACCTCATCAATAGTTACATGATTCTCTCCATGATTCTCGAGATAATTTTGAATAATTTCTCTTTGTTTAGTCTTATATTCATTCGAAGTTGCCATATTCGAAGCCTCCCTATCTCATATATAATAAGTGGATTCCATAGGCACGTTCTTCTACTATGAAATTCACGAAAATATACTTTACATAAAAAAATACAATATGAAATTCGATTTCAATTTCATATTGTATTCCTATTTTTATTATTTGTCAAATCTAATTTAGATCCAAGCTAATCAAACTTCTTAATGACTGCGTAGTAAGCAATTGCTAATGGTATTGTTGCCGCAATCCATGCAATTGGCCCCGCTAAACAAATCCCCGCAAATCCTATCAATGCTGGTAATGTAAAAGAACACACCGTTCTTGCAAATAATTCAAACACACCTGCCATGAACGGCATAAAGCTACGCCCCATACCTTGTAGTGCATTACGGTATACAAACAGCAAATTAAGCACTGGCAAGAATAATGCAATGACTGTTAGATAAACTTGTGCACTTTCGAATACTTCTATCTCTTTTCCATCTACAAACAGTCCCGTCAATGGCTTTCCAAAGAGTAATAGAATTGCACTTCCTGCTATTGCAAATATTATTGTTAACATAGCGCATTTCTTCACACCTTCTTTTACCCTGTCAATTCTACCTGCTCCTAAGTTTTGCCCTGCGTAATTTGCCATTGTTACACCAAATGTACCTGCCGGTTGTGTTACAAGTTGTTCAACCTTACTTGCAGCCGTATACGCTGCAATCTTAGTTGAGCCAAATAAGTTAAGTGAACCTTGTAATACTAGAACTCCAATTGCTGTTACTGAGAATTGAAGTGCCATTGGTAATCCTATTTTCCAGTGTTTCCAAGCCAATTTAGAGTTATATTTAAAATCTTTCTTTGTTAATCTTAATATACTATATTTTTTTAGCGTGTAAAGTAGACATAGACCACCTGCTACACCTTGAGATATTACTGTTGCCCAAGCAGCACCCGCTACACCCGTGTGAAAACATAGAATAAACACCAAATCTAACACAACGTTTAACACCGACGACACAATTAAGAAGTATAGCGGTGTTTTGCTATCTCCCAATGCACGTAGAATACAAGCAATCATATTGTAAAATACCGTACATACAATACCTATGAATATAACATTAATATACTTTAGTGCATCAGACATGATATCATCTGGAGTATTCATGAGCCTTAATAACGGTTTTGAAGTTAATAAACTCAATACGGTCAAAACAATAGTCATAAACGTACATAGAATTATTGATGTTCCCACGGATTGGCGTAAGCCATCCATATCTTTTGCACCAAACTTTTGGGCTACAATAACTGCAAAACCACTTGTTAAACCCATTAAAAACCCTAGAATTAAGAATGATAATCCACCAGTGGCTCCTACTGCCGCTAAAGCTTCTACACCAATACTTTTTCCTACTATTATGGTATCAGCCATACTGTATAACTGTTGAAATACATTACCTATTAGCAATGGTACAGAATACGTTAATATTAACCGCGTTGGACTCCCGCTAGTTAAATCTTTAGTCATACTATTTCCTCCTTGGTATACTCCCTCGAATATTTCATAAGATGTAACTTCCGTATACCATATTGGCACACGTGTCCCTCTCACTATTGCCATTATTACACGTCAAATATAAAAAATCAATTCCTATAGTAAAGAATTATTCTATTATTTTAGTGTAAAAATTCAACATTAGAAAAGGCCTTGCATTCGCCTCAATAGTAATGCATTAAAAGGCTATCCACTAAGTAATAATAACTTAATGGATAGCCTTATTTATTTTAATAACTACAATATTCTAGATTATAATCTCTTTAATAATTCTTCTCTTTGTGCTTCAAATCCCGGTTTACCAAGTAAAGCAAACATGTTATTCTTATAGCTTTCAACACCTGGTTGATCAAATGGGTTAACTCCTAAGATATAACCACTTACACCACAAGCAAATTCGAAGAAATAGAATAATTCACCTAAGTAGAATTCTGTTTGTTCTGGTAAATTAACAATAAGGTTAGGAACATCTCCATCTGTATGAGCTAATAAAGTTCCCTTCATTGCACTCTTATTAACGAAATCAACTGTTTTACCAGCTAAATAATTTAATCCGTCTAAGTCATCTTCTTCTTCCTCTAATACAATTTCACAAGTTGATTTTTCAAGGTTAACTACTGTTTCAAACATTGTTCTTTGTCCATCTTGGATAAACTGTCCCATAGAGTGAAGATCTGTTGTTAAGTCAACTGCTGCTGGGAAGATACCTTTTTGATCTTTGCCTTCGCTTTCACCATATAATTGCTTCCACCATTCATTAACATAGTGAAGAGCTGGCTCATAGTTAGCTAAGATTTCAATATTCTTACCTTTTCTAAGTAAGATATTACGAACTGCTGCATATAAAACTGCATCATTCTCTTCATATGAGTTGTTAAGGCAACGTTCTCTCATACTAGCAGCACCTTCCATCAACTTAGTGATATCAGCACCACTAACTGCGATTGGTAATAAACCTACAGCTGTTAATACAGAGAATCTACCACCAACATCATCAGGTACTACGAAGCTTTCATAACCTTCTTCTGTTGCAAGGTTTTTAAGTGCTCCTTTTTCCTTATCAGTTGTAGCATAAATACGTTTTGCTGCTTCTTCTTTTCCGTACTTTTCTGTTAATAATTTCTTGAATACACGGAAAGCGATTGCTGGTTCTGTAGTTGTTCCTGATTTACTAATAATGTTAACAGAGAAATCTCTGTCACCAATTGTTTCAATTAAGTGGCTAATATACGTACTACTAATATTATTTCCTACGTAATAAATCTCTGGAGTTTTTCTAATCTCTTTTGATACAGAATTATAAAAACTGTGGCGTAAGAATTCGATAGCCGCTCTAGCTCCTAGGTAAGATCCACCGATTCCAATAACTAATAAAACATCTGAATCACTTTGAATCTTTTTAGCTGCAGCTTGGATTCTTGTAAACTCATCTTTGTCATATTCAACAGGAAGATCAATCCATCCTAAAAAATCATTACCTGCACCTGATTTACTAAGTAACTGGTTTTTTGCACCCTCAGCGATTGTTTCCATCATCTTCATTTCATCGTTAGAGATAAATTTCTTTGCTGCTGAGTAATCAAACGAAACTCTTGTTTTCATGTAATAACACTCCTTTGTTAAAATTAGCGCACTAGATTGTAAATTAGAACCACAATACTTCTCAAGTGTACTCAATATTTAAACCTATTTTAACAAATGAACCCTATATATTCAATATGAAAATTAAACAGATTTTCGTAATGTTTAGCTTTCAAATATATGAAACGTTTAGGCTAAAAACTCTTTTAGAATATCTTCTATTATCTTCTCTTCACTTTCTGTCCTTGCCACACGTTGATTATCCTTTTTAGAATCTACCTTTTCCATAGGCATAATTTGTTCTTGTTCATCAGGTGTTCCTTCTTTACTAGCCGCAATATCAGCTAGATTTCTAATTAAGAAACGCATATCTTCCCCCTTATCCTCATTAATAGGATAAACAGGTTGCATATCTCTTTGCATTTCTTCGGCCACCTTATTAATCTTCTCTTCAGCAGGAATTTCTTTAACTTGTTGCTCCTTTAATTGCTGTGCTTTGGTTTGTTTTGCGTTAAGTTCTTTTTCTCTTAATAGCATCTCTTTGTTACGTTCTTTCTTACTCATCTCTCTTTCGCCTGCTACAGATTGATTCTTCTGCTCTGCAATTACCTTTTGCTCTTTCTCGAGTTGTCGCTTTTTCTCTCTTTCTTTCTCTTTATTTTGATTAAGAGCTTGCTCCTCAGCCTTTAACTCCTCAACTATTCTTCGATTTCTCGTATACTTATCCTCAACAACAGGTGATTTCTCTACTCTCTTGACTTCTTTCTTTTTATCCTTTTTACTATCTCCTTTTATGGTATTACTAAAATATTCTTGTCTATATTCTTCTAATACCTCAGGAGTGAAATTCTCTTGTTCCAAACGAACTTTTAGAAAATTCTCCAGATAATCTGTAATATTTGCTTTCAAAATACTCTTTTTCGCACCCAGATTAATAAAACTTTCCACAACTATCAACAAACTGCTAGTGAACACTCCCGAAAAAAATGTTATTAAAATATCATTTTTTCCACAATTATATACAAGCCCTAAAACCGAGCCAACAGTACCCGCTAAGAGACATAATATTAATAGTTGTCCACCGATATTCTCCCATGTGTATAAGTGAATTCCACAAACTTTATGCTTGTATACATACTTATCCACAAAACTATCCACATTATTAACACCTATCTTCAATTTATAGCATGCTTCAAATTTCATTTTCATCAATTTCATTAATTTATGCTTTGTAGATCCCATATTATCCGAAGCCTTAATTAATCTTTTATATGTACGACTCACCATAATCTTTAATATTGTTCCTAGTACACACAAACCCGCCATTCCATAAATAAAGATATTATTGTCATAAAGTTGCTGTATCATAAGTCTAATTCCCCTTTCGTTATTACCATATATTTACATTTATTATACCGTATTCTTTTTTATTTGAAAAGGTACTTGTCCATAAAAGTCATTGACAAATTACTTGCTAACTTTACACTTAACTTAATTAACCTCTTGATACCAACAAAAAACAGCAATGGTCGACTATGTTTCAACCACTGCTGATTTATTATATTTACCGTTTCATTATATTCGTTCAACCAAACCGCAAACTAACTTAACTGTATGCTCAATTGCCTTTGCTTCAAATTCACTATAATCCATCTCTGCACTATTATCTGCTTTATCCGAAATTGCCCTTATCACTAGGAAAGGTATGTTGTTAAGATACGCCGCTTGCGCAATTGCCGCACCTTCCATCTCTGTACAATATCCAGAGAATTGCTTTACAAGCCAATTTTTCTTATCACCATCTGAGATGAATTGATCACCACTAAGTACTCTTCCCTCGAAGACACTGATATCAGGATTTACTTCTTCGCACACTTCTTTCGCAATACCTCTTAGCCTTTCGTCAGCAACGAAAACCGAGTTATCCATCTGTGGTATTACGCCAACTTCATAACCAAATCCTGTTGCATCCATGTCGTGTGTGATAGTATCTGTTGATAACACAATATCACCGATGTTAATTTCATTGCGAAGAGAACCTGCTACCCCAGTATTAATAACAACGTCAACACCAAACTCATCTATAAGAATCTGCGTACATACCGCTGCATTTACTTTACCAATTCCACTACGAACGATGACTACTTTTCTATCATTAAGCTTACCGCTCATAAACACCATACTCGCTTTACTGATTGTTCTATCCACTTCCATTAATTCTTTTAAATTAGCAACTTCTTGTTCCATCGCTCCGATAATACCTATTTTCATGCTTGTCCTCCTGGATCATTTACGTTTTTATTAGACTTTACCATTTCTAATAATTAAATGCAAGAATATATGAATTTCCATTGCAAATAAAGGTAAACTAATATAAAATAATACACTAGATTAGAATATTAATAAGTTAGGAGATATAGTATGAATTACAAGACATCTGGTGTTTGTAGTAAAGAAATTCAGTTTGAAATCGAAAATGATATCATCAAAAGTGTAGAATTCGTTGGTGGTTGTTCCGGTAATACACAAGGTATATCTAAATTAGTGGAAGGCATGTCCGTTGAAGATGTAATTAAAAGACTAGAAGGCGTTAAATGTGGTTTTCGCCCAACTTCATGTCCAGATCAATTAGCACAAGCTTTAAGAGCTTATTCGCAGAAATAATTGAAACAATTTAAGCGTATCTATATAGAAATAACGAATATATGTAACTTATCCTGTAGCTTCTGCCCAAAGTCCACTAGAGCACATACTTACATGTCGACAGAAAACTTTGAACATATCCTAACAGAAATATCCCCTTACACTGATTATGTTTATCTTCATGTAAAAGGAGAACCTCTGTTACATGAAAAGCTACAGGATATTTTATCGTTATGTGAAAAGTACCACATGCATGCCAATATAACTACCAACGGAACACTAATTCCAAAGAAAAAAGAAATCTTATATCATGCAGCCGCTTTACGGCAAGTGAATATATCTCTTCATAGCTTTGAACACGAAGAGGAATTGTCACTAACTAACAAGATATCACCGTCTATATTCGAAGAGCTCTATAACTATATAAATCCTATATTAGACTATGCTAAGTACATGAGCACACATACTAAGGCCATAACAGCATTACGTCTTTGGAATTTAGAAGGAGAATGCTCTAATGCAGTCACTCATGAAAAAAACCGTTATGTCCTTTCTCTTTTAGAACAATCTTTTGGACTTACCATTGAACCTGAAAACATAACAAGGGGTATAAAATTAATGGATCGTGTCTTTTTAAACCAAGACAAGAGATTTGAATGGCCTAATCTCAATATACCTGAGTTAAGTACCAAAGGTTTTTGTTATGGTTTAGGTACACAGGCAGCTATACTAGTAGATGGGACTGTCGTACCATGTTGTCTAGATAATGAAGGCGATATTGCACTAGGTAATATCTTCTCAGAATCTTTTTCTTCTATTATTAATGGTAAACGAGCACAAGACATGTTACATGGATTTAAGAACATGGTAGTAGTAGAAGAACTTTGCAAACGCTGCGGATATAGACATCGTTTCACTTAGGTTGATGGCACCAATGTGAACACCTTCAACCTAATTATTAAAGCATTTATATACACTGGACCATATGTAGGGATTACTACAAATTAATTGGTCCAACACAAAGAGGAATGGAGGTTCATTATGAAACGAATTATACTTACTGGTGGTGGTACCGCTGGGCATGTTACACCAAACATTGCACTAATTCCCGCTCTAAAAGCTGCTGGATATGATATACAATATATCGGTTCTTATGATGGAATGGAACGCAAACTAATCGAAGATCTTAATATCCCATATCACGGTATATCTTCTGGTAAATTAAGACGTTACTTCGATCTTAAGAATTTTAGTGATCCATTCAAAGTAATCAAGGGATACCGTGAGGCTAAAAAGCTAATTAAAGATTTAAATCCAGATATAATCTTTTCCAAAGGTGGATTTGTAACAGTTCCTGTTGTTTTAGCTGCCAAGAAAAGAAAAGTACCGACAATTATTCATGAATCCGATATGACCCCTGGTCTAGCAAATCGTATCTGTATCCCTTCAGCAACTAAAGTATGTGCAAATTTCCCTGAAACATTAAATAATCTTCCTGAAGGAAAAGCTGTCTTAACAGGTTCTCCTATTCGTAAGGAACTTTTTTCAGGAAACAAATTAAAAGGGCTTGATTTCTGTGGATTCTCTCAGAACAAACCTGTTATCTTAATTGTAGGTGGAAGTCTTGGTTCTGTCGTAGTAAATGAAGCCGTTCGTAAGATTCTCGATACATTATTAGAACGATTCCAAGTCATTCATTTATGTGGTAAGGGTAAGGTAGATGAATCTCTATTAAATAAAAAGGGATATGTACAATACGAATATATCAAAGAAGAACTTAGTGACTTATTAGCTTGTGCTGACATTGTAATATCTCGTGCCGGTGCTAATGCAATCTGTGAATTACTTGCACTTAAAAAGCCAAACATATTAATTCCATTATCAGCAGCTCAAAGTCGTGGTGACCAAATACTTAATGCTGCTTCCTTTAAGAAGCAAGGATTTAGTTATGTTTTACCAGAAGAAAACTTAAGCAAAGATACTTTGTTACAAGCTATTAACGAAGTCTACGAAAATCGTGCTACTTATATATCTACCATGGGCCAAAGCAGCTTGAATGATGCAGTAGCTTCTATTGTTACACTTATAGAAAGCTTAGCCAAAACAAAATAACAGGTTATAAATTAAAGACAAGTTTCTTTACATAGTTGCAAGAGACTTGTCTTTTTACATAGTTGATTTTTTTATAAAATTAAGAATTGTTATAGATGTTTCTTGATTTTATCACTAAGTTGATCAAGTGGCTCTCCTTCATACTTGTCTTCTACCCACTTAACAACTACTTTATCGACTTTATATCTAGGAATTATATGCATATGAAAGTGAAATACAGTTTGTCCTGCTGCTTCACCATTGTTCTGCAAGAGATTCAAACCTTCACACTTAAGTTCTGCTTTCAAGGCCTTTGCAATTCTCGCAGCAACTGGAAGTAATTTTGATGTTACAGTCTCATCTAGATCAAAAATATTATCTGCATGTTGTTTAGGAATTAAAATTGTGTGCCCCTTTGAAGCTGGTGATATATCCATAAATGCCTTAAAATCATCATCTTCATAAATCGTATAAGATGGAATTTCTCCTGATGCTATTTTACAGAAAATACAATTATCCTTCATTGTTGTTCCTCCGTGTTCTTATAAGTAATTTATTTTAATTATTATTTCGTTTTAATTTTTGTAAATCCTAGCTCTAGAGTATGACTCTTTTAAGTCAAGCCTCTTGACTTTGTTACGGACTTACACTTCGTGTAAATCCTAGCTCTAGAGCTTCGCTCTATCGCTAACTTATCGGGTGAAATCAAATGATAAACTCGAGAAATTACTTCGTAATTTCCCTCGTTAACATATGACTCTTTCAGAGCTACGGACTTACACTTCGTGTAAATCCTAGAAGTAGCTACGCTACTTCTCATATGTTACATTATAACTCACACTTTATTAATTTTAAACATTAATTTGTTAAATATACATGCAAATTAATTTAGAAATTGTGTTGTCGAACTAGATTAACAATTTACATATTTTGGTAATTAATGGTGTATGCTAATGATTTTTGCATTTAATTCAGCTATTTTTTACTATTGTATCAAATAAAATACACTTTTTTAACTCTTTTGTTCCTCTTATTATGATTTTTTTAGACACAAAAAGCTCTAAAAACAAAGCATATATATATATTTAGCGTTCGATTGTCGATTGGTGTAAATAAAAATTAGTTGAAATTCTCACATTTTGTTGGTAATATATGTAAAAGAGGTGATGTTTATGTATAATGATAAGATAACAGCAAGACTTCATCAACTTTGTAATGAAAATAAAGATTTTGATGAAGCAGTAAAACAAATGGAATCTCAACACCAATTTGTACTTTCTCAAATCACACATGAGATAAGAAACCCGTTAACTTTAATAAATAGTACCGTCCAGCTAATTGAATCTCACTACCCTGAAGTCGCAGAAAGTAACCTTTGGGAACAACTGACGGACGACATTAGTGATTTAATTCTTTTATTAGAAGATGTGACTACTTATAATCATAGCAAAGAGCTTAATTTGGAATCTGCTAATATATATGAGATGCTTCAGAAACTCATCCAAAGTTTTTTAATATATACTGCAAACAATGATATTAAGATTCAACTTAATACTAATGAAAATACTTTACCTAAATTAGAATCATTTATATGCGATTCTATTAAGTTGAGACAGGCTTTTACTAATATCATTAAGAATGCTGTAGAAGCAATTGGTGATACTGGGGACATATATATTAATATCCAAGAAGAAAAAATGAACTTATCTACGTCAGATAACAATATTGACTATATATCCATCTCTTTTAAAAACAATGGAGAACCTATTGATCCACTTGAGCGATCGAATATATTCAAGCCTTTTATTACACATAAACCAAACGGTACAGGCATGGGGCTTGCAATAACAGATCAAATTATAGACGCTCACGATGGTTTTATAGAATGTCTGTTTGATGATACTTGGACAGAATTTAAGATTTTTCTCCCGTTACGTTAATAATTACACCACTACATATTCAAAACAAATACCACAAAAAACACACTTACCAATTGTAAACTCCCAATTCAGTTGGCCATCCGTTAAGACCATAAGAGTCTATCTAATTAACTCCCAATTAATTAGAAAATAAAAAACCTCAAAGTACTCCTACTCCCAATTGGTACTTTGAGGTTTTTATCGCTTAAAATACAAATTAAAATTGAAAAACAGCATCAAAATTTCTTAACAACTTAAAGTTACCTTTTGCTGATAATTCTCCCGTCATAAACGATTTTTGTAATGTAGTTCTTCCCTTGACAATGTTCTCCATAATTGCCTGAGTAGTCTTAATTAGCACATCCGCATTCTCCACATTTCCATAATAACAATTAATATTCTCATCTTTAATATCAACTATTAAAACCTTATTATTATCAGCCAAAGTAATTTCAAATGTCCCCGAGAATCCCGGCAATGGGTTAAAACTGTCTTTAATTTCTTTAATAAATTTTTCTCCTTTGTTATCTGTGCCTAACATTTCTTTAAACAAATTCGCTAATTCTTCTATATCTTCTTTTTGTTTCTTTACATATGTATCATCTGATACATACACAGATAATTGTTCACTCTCTTGCGGAGTTAATTCTATACTTGTATTCCTTAATACAGTACGATTGATTGCACTATAACTTGATGGTAAACCTTTTTGTTTTTGGCTGATATTACGATAAAGGGCCTCTGCTTTCTTCTCAATAATTACCTTATACGCTGGATTTGTTTCAAATTCAACATGATCAGCGACATAAGCGCATAATCCTTCACACGGAATACCTCCAAGTACCTCCCAAGCCTTCACGAGTGATAATTGTGTTTCTCGTTCTCCATAAGTATTAGACATAACAATTGGCATCATATAGAGCTTACTAATATGTTCTTTGTCACCATATAGCCAGCAAGAATCAAGAAATTGTTGCATATAGCCTCCAATCCCCCACCATTCTAAGTTAGTTGCTAATATAACTCCATCTGCTTCTTTTAATGTCTTAGGTAACACGGTAATAGTATTCTTATCTTCGTAGAGATTGTATCTAGTAACCTCAACTCGGAGTTCCTCTAAAACCTCAATCATTTTATTCATAACATATATTGTCGGATCGTCGATTAATCCTCTTCCACCATAGTAAATATTAACTTTCATAATTTACACCCATGCATATCACAAGGCATCCTGTGATACTGCTTAAATAAGTAGGTTGAAAGAAAGCAACGCATGGCTCCTTTCGTAATAGTCAAAACTCTTTCAACCCCATTCCTGTACATATCTCATATTAACTTAATACCGCACTTGTTTGAAAAATATCTCTAAATAAGATTCTGCTGCTTCTTATTCCTTGCTCCTAAGTATAAAACTTGTCCAAGTACTAATCCAGCAAGTAGTCCTCCTACATGTGCTGCATTATCTATCCCTTGTGAATTTAATCCATTAATGATTGTAATTACAACGAAAAATAGTAGTCGCTGTATACCAATCTCTTCAAACTCTCTTTTGTTAAATATAACAATTGCTACCATAGCCCCAACTACAGCAAATATGGCACCAGAAGCCCCGATAGATAACGTGCTACCTTCATCTATTCCATTATATCCTAGGGAAGTAATCGCTGCAACTAATCCCCCTATAAAATACAGAATTACATACCTTAATCTTCCTAGTTTCTTTTCCACTATCGTACCAATAAAGAATAATACCATCATGTTTCCAAACAAGTGATCCATATCAGCATGAATGAACATATGGGTCAAAAATCTATAATACTGATGATCTTTAACAATTGCATCATAACTGATACCACCTTGCTCTATAAAAGCATTATATATCTTCCAATCAAAAGACCAATCCATTATTATGAATACCACAGTATTAACGAGTAGAATTAGACAAGTAACTACTATAGGAGATACACTTGTAATCAACTTTGATACTTGATTTTCTTTAGGCTCCTTTACATACTTATGATCATTTAAGCTTAGAACCCTCTCAATACTCTCTTTCATATTCAAAAACTCTGGTTTCTGATTTTCAAAGATGACTAGCTGATTCGTACTTGTATTAACAATCCAATAGGTATCAGAATCCTTAATAAACCTTTTTGCTAAACTGATATCCTCAGATAGAATTACATGTAATACATTGATATTACGATATCCACTATTAATAAAATTCCATTTTACCCGAGACAATCTATTATTATAAACCTCTATTAAATCATCAGGTAAACCCTCTTTATTGTTATCATATTCAAACAATGATACAATATAAATACCTTCATCTTTAACTTGATAAAATATTGCTGAATTATAATCATTAACATCCAATTCTCTATAATTACTCTGCTTAAATTCTCCAATGAGAGAATTAATCATGGTTTCACACCCTTTTTATAAAATATTTAGAGGAATTCATAATCTATTCCCCCTACTTTATTATCATTTATCTAACATAATAATTCACTAGCGCCAAGAAAACAAGCCGTATTTTCTTACTATACTCTTATTTTTCTCTAACTTTTCTATATGTATAAATTTTGTGTAAATGCTTATTCTATGTAGTACATCCATAATGAAACAAACTTAACATTATATAATGTGTAAGTCCTTTTGATTGCACTTAATACATTGACTAACTTTAAAGTTAGCTAACTCTTACATTCCATTAGGTACGAGTCAAAATTAAGTCAAAATATAGCTTTTTAGTTATAATATAGCCACAAAATAAGGGAGGACAGAGAAAAATGACAGGATATATTCACATATATTGTGGAGATGGAAAAGGCAAAACGACTGCAGCCCTAGGTTTGGCTTTACGTGCTGCAGGGGCTAACAAAAGAGTATTGCTCACAAGATTTATGAAGACCAATTCATCTAGTGAATTGTCCTCTCTATCTCTACAGCCTAACATTAAAGTAATACCAACCTCTAAGGTATTTGGTTACTACTATAGTCTTAATGATGATGAAAAAGAACAAGCCTATGACTATTATAGCACTTTATTAAAAGAAGCATGTAAAAAGGCCATAGATGAAAACTATGACCTTTTAATTCTTGATGAAGTTACTTATGCATATTCTTATCATTTTATAGACCCAGACTACCTAATAAGCTTTCTACGTGCAAAGCCAGAACAGTTAGAAGTAGTTATAACCGGTAAACATCCGGCCCCGGAATTACTTGATGTAGCTGATTATATATCAGATATTAAGAAAGTTCGCCATCCATATGATAAAGGCGTATTACCTCGAGAAGGTATTGAACTTTAAACCATTAACGATTTAATTTCTTTGCCTTCTAGGTTCTTAATTGTATATGTTGCATTCTCATATACCATGTAGCTATGTTCATTTCCATTCTTAGGTATCGAAACTGACCCTGGATTTAGGTATAGATAGCCATCACATTCTTCTAACGCTTGTACATGGGTATGTCCATTAAGTAGAATATCTCCCTTTTTTAATTTAGGCAGATTCTCTTTATTAAATACATGCCCATGCGTAGCAAAAACCATACGATTATCTAAGTATAAAATCATAGAATCGGATAATACAGAGAACTCTAATACCATTTGATCCACTTCTGCTTCACAATTTCCTCTAACACATAAGATTTCGTCTTTACAATCATTTAGTAGTTGAATTACACCTTTGGGGTTATATCCCTTTGGTAGATCATTTCTAGGGCCATGATATAAAATGTCTCCTAATAGTATCAACTTATCTGCTTTTTCTTCCCTATATCTCTCTAATAACTTTTCACAATAATATTCTGAACCATGAATATCCGATGCAATCATTAATTTCATATAGAAACCTTCTTTCAATTTAAAAATAGATTGGAGTCGAGTGTCAAAATCCCGTTATATATTTTTATTCGTCAACTCTCCTACATGCCGTAATCATACCTGTCTCTTTAGGCATTATAAAGAGTTACAAAATAATTTTAATTTTACATCTTCATGTGTAATCTTGCCAGCTTTATACTCATTAACAATACGTAATAGCTGCTGTATGGATACTGCTGCCCCTTTTATATTCTTATTACAATTAATCCTTTCAATTTGTTCCTGGTATTTCCCTTTAAAATGTCCTGCTACGAACATATAATAATATTCGGTTACATCATTTCCAAAGTTTTTCCACCACTCATTAGGATTAATACGGATATCACGAGTCTGGTTTTCCCCAATATATCGCTCCATTTCATCTGCTTGTGAAATTGGTAGCGAATAACCACCTGAGTAAGCCTTAGTATCAATGATAACTCCGTAATTTCTTTCAGTTTCTTGTCCACTTCCATCTTTGGTATATATAATACCATCTGGTTTACGACTACCTCCTAGATGTAAGCCTTCAAAACCACATTCTTCCGTTAGCAACTGCATCGTCTTAAGTTCAAACAATCGATTCTGCTTACTATCATAAGCAAGATCTAATAAACCTAGGTATTCATGAGAAAGGTGCGTTAATTCCCCTCTCATCTGTTCTTTTATCGTCTCTACCTCTGATCTTCCTTCTAACCTAGCTGTAGGTATTATAAAGTCATTCAGCACATCTTCTAGATAATATAAGTCATTTTTGCAGGTTATATTCAGACCGATATTAATTAATCCCTTAATATCATCCGTTATACTACCTTCTTCACATACTAAACCGCACTCTGTTAACTTCTTTATTAATTGATTTATTGTAATACCTTGTTTTGATTCAGATATGAATTTTAAAAGATATGCTCTTCTAGTTCTAAGATATTCACGGTCTCCCGCTTTCGTTGCTAACATCTCAAAGCAAACATTCTTGGATAATTTCTTATAAGAACTCTTTCCATTCGTATGATTCAGTGCCATAAATCCCTTGGCAGTTATCTGATAAGCCTGTCCAATAGTAACGGTATGCACATCTCTCTGAATAGGTACCTGAAACGATTTAGAAACCATTTCGACAAGGCCTAACTTAGAGAGCCACTTAGCAATCATTCTAGCGTATTTATCACTAGAACCTTCCCAATCAGCTTTCATCTTATTGATATCCGAAGGATCTTTTGTAATAGCCAATGTACGAAGCAAAACGCTTTGTGGTAAACTTGTAAATCCACCTTCACCAATGAATCCTAACTGCTTTCCAAGTTCAAACTTTGTAAGATGCGCATCCTCATCCGCTAGTAGACGCAGAATTCTTACGGCTGGAGGATAAGATAGGGCAGCTCTCGTTAACAATTCTGTCTCCCACTTCGTTAACTCTTCTTCCTCACCTCTAGCCCTAACTAATTCTCTACCTTCTTCTGTTATTTCGAACGTATCATCCTCATAATTATATCGAATGAAATGAAACGCATACGCCCAACGTACAAAGTTATCTGCTTGCCACTCTCCTATAAATGGTCTTATCTGGCCTTTTACCGTAGCTTGTACAATACCATTACACCTCGATGCACTTCTTGGCTTGAATGCTGTACCAACTAGCTTACTATATGGAATGCGTAGAGGTCTCTTATTCAATTCCTCTATAAGCACATCCCTTCCGTCCCTCTCCTCAACTAGTTCAGGTATAATTGAGCGGACTAGTGCTTGATGCATTGGTGAATTTTCATCAAATATTGCCGTAACGTTACATAAACTTCGTAAGTTACTAGGGTCTTGTACCCAGCCAAACGAACGAAAATTCACCTTCTCTACCGGCCATACTGTTATCATACCTTATCTCCTTTGCTCTCCATATATCTAAAATCCTTGACATCATAATTGGTTATTAATACTTCTCTGCTGCCACCCCTTGTTGTATTATAACTTGCATTGGAATAATTAAAGTTCAGATCTATCACATTATATTTCTTACTCCACGACTCCAATATATCATTATGTTTCCCCTTATGTTCCATAACATTAGATAAAGCAAATTTAATTCCTTTCTTATCAGCCCTATCTAAGTATCGATATAAACCTCTTTCTTGTTCTTCTTTCCAGTCTTTAAAGCCGCGATTTCCATCATTATAAGTACCTGTTGTTATATAATAAGGAGGATCGCAGTAAATAAAATCACCTTCTGATAAATTTCGAAGGGAAACTTTTCTAAAATCCTTGCTTGAGAATGTGATATTCATAGATTGTAGTCGATCTACAAATAAATACAGATTCTTTCTCATATTGTCCGAAAACTGGCTTCTGTTTCTTCCAAATGGATTGTTGTATTCCAAATTATTGTTAAAACGGAATTGATAGTTGAAAGAATAACATGTCAGTGTATATAAATCTATTGGATTTCCGGTTTCATTATAATAATCACGGAATTTTTTGAATCCTTCTTCATTCTCTTTTGACAATCCATAAACTTCAATATTTTTTTCAATACGATCTATAATCTTATTAATTGGCATCTTCTTAAATGCCTTATATAATTCAACAATCTTAGTATTAATATCATTGCAAATAATACGGTCAGCTTGGATATTCATACTTACATTGCAACCGCCACAGAATAAGTCTACAAACGTACGAATCTCATTAGGGAACAATGGTATAATCTGTGGTAGTAATTTATATTTTCCACCTATATAGTTTAGAGGACTCTTAATATATTTACCACTGTTATGAATACCTTGCTTCTTGCTTAGTACGCTTAGTTTCCCCGAATTATTCTCTTCTAGTGACTTATCCTGATCTAAATTGCCTTCTGATTGTGCCTTTTTAATATAGAATAAATATTCATATAAGGTCTTACCCTCAGAATTCAGTTTGCCTTTATATTTACGATATGGAATCTTCTTTAATTGATACGTCTTAGGATCACCATAGCGTTTTAGAATGGTTTCTATTTGGTATTCATTCATAAGTCCATCACTACTATAACTCATAATAATATGTGTAAACTTTGCTTCTCGAATTAATGTATCAAAGGCTTCTTCTACTTTTGCTTTAATACAAAATGGTGATTTCAGCTCCTGATACGAACGAATTCCTGTAACTCCCTTTATTTCTGGATAATCATATTTAGATATCGTCTCTAATAAGTGATAATTTGGCGCATATTGTCTTGAATTATAAGGTGGGTCTATATATAGAATATCCCCCTCAACCTTCTTTATTAACGTAAGAGCATCCTCATTATAGCTATGATTTTGCTTTTCATTATCTACGACATCTAATCGAATCATCTCAAACTTCTTATAAGCACGTTTATCCCAATCCTTCAGATATGCCCCATAGGTCCCCGTAATATTAGATACATAAGGAACCCCTTCTAACAAACCAGCGAGAAGGTAATAATACGTATTTTCATTAATATATCCTTTATCAAACCAATCACTAATAGTATTACGTATAAAATCGATTCGTAATGCATTCTCATTGGTAAGATACATCCTTTCACACGCTTCATGTGGAGAATAATGTTTCGCAATAAAAAAGGAATCATCTTCATAAGTTACATTTTCTATCTTAGCCTCTTCTAAATAAGCGATTGGATCTTCAATTCCCATTTCCCTTAACTTAGTAAAATCAGGCGGTAAATTATTCTCGATGGTTGCCTTTTGCATAACATAGGAAAAATGTAAGATATCGTTTGAAGTAACTGCATATCTTGGTTTAAAATATCTAGCCACAATGCCTGTCCCGGCAAATATATCGCAAAATGTTTCTTCCCTGCTAGTTGTATTCTTTGCAATCATCTTATCTATTTCTTCTAATAATGCAGCTTTACTTCCAATGTATCTCACGTCTCTTCCTCCACATCCCAAAACATCCTAGTTGTTATTATAAAGTATATGATAGAAAAAAACAAGAACATATTTTTGGTTTTCATGTACTTGAAATACTAAAAAGAGGATGAAACCTGTCACTTAAGAACAGATTCCATCCCTGCTATTTATTAATTACATATCTAATTAATTCTCCAAAGTAAAAGTTGAAAAGCTTAATTTTAAACAACAAAAAGTCCCAACCCAGCAGTTCTACGACTGCCAAACTAGGACCTCTAATACGCCAACAGGGGTTCGAACCCTGGACACCCTGATTAAGAGTCAGGTGCTCTACCAACTGAGCTATTAGCGCATACGTCTTAACGCAAGAATTATTATATCGTACAAAAAAACAAATTGCAAGTACTTTTTTTAATTTTTTTAAAATTTTTTTAAAATTGTATTAATTCGAACAATATAAACGATTTATTGCTAAAATGTGTTATATAATATTAGTTCTCTACTATTGCTAATATTCTTATTTCTTTATATACTAATTAATAAAGTAACTATTTATAAACTATACACTATATCGTCATTAATAATACATCCAGTTCGCTAAAGTGTAATCTAATTATTATAGTAGGGAGGTTTTAAATTTGGCTGATCCAACGCAAACACAAGAAGATTCCACCTCAAAATCGGACAAATCTTCAATTTTGTCTGATGATATACACTCGCATAGGTTTCAAACAAATCGTAATTATTTTATTATTAGTATATATGCTTTGGCAGTTATAGCTATTGGTACAATTATCATAAGTCTTATCGTTAACTTTTCGTATACTGTTTCAGCTATAAAGCAAATATTAAATGTACTCTCACCATTTATTGTTGCATTTTTTATCGCATATATTCTGAATCCTATCGTTATTGCTATCGATAACCGTTTTCTATTAAAGACTCTTAAGATTAAACGTGAGGGTATTAGAAAAGTTTTAGCTATACTTTTATCTTATTTGATTGTTATAAGTATAATTGCAATTGCATTAATCTATATTATCCCTGAATTAATTACGACATTATCTGAACTAAACGGTACTGTTGCTAATGTTTCAGAAAAAGCAGTTTATTATATTCAGAATCTAGAAGAAACATTTCCTTATATTGATTTTGGTATCGTAGAGGATAAGATTACTGGTGCTATTCCTGATATAATAAGTTATGGGACAAATTTATTTACTAATATATTCCCTAGACTAATTAATATCTCGGTATCCATTATACGCTTAGTTATTAATATACTATTGTCAATTGTAATCTCTTGTTATATGTTATCAGACAAGAAGACTTTAAAAAAGAATGCAAAACGTGTTATCTACTCTTTCGTTCCTGCACCAAAAGCAAATAACTTTTTTATCAATGTAAAAGAGTGTAACTCAATTTTTAATAGGTTTATTGTTGGTAAAACAATTGATTCACTGATTATTGGTATCATCTGTTATATATTAATGAGGATCTTACGTCTTGACTATGCTATATTATTAAGCGTAATTGTTGGTATCACTAATATGATTCCATACTTTGGTCCATTCATTGGAGCTGTACCAGGGGTTATTCTATTCTTAGTAATCGATCCGGTTAAATCAATTATATTTGCTTTCATGATTCTCGTTCTACAACAATTTGATGGTTTATATCTCGGCCCTAAGATTCTTGGTGAATCCACAGGTTTAAAACCTCTTTGGGTTATCTTTGGTATAACCGTGGGTGGTGCATGCCTAGGCGTGGTTGGTATGTTCCTTGGTGTACCTATCACAGCTGTAATTGCTTACCTAATAGATAAAGCGATTACTCATCGTCTAGAACAAAAAAACATCACAGTTGATGAATAAACTTGAAAAAAAATGCGTCATAAGCTTAGTTACCATGCTTATGACGCACTTTTTAAGTTTAATTACATATTTGCTTTGATTTTCTCTTCTAATTGGGCTTTTGAAACTACACCAACAATTGTTTCTACTACATTACCATTCTTAATGAATATAATAGTAGGGATACTCATAACTTTATATTTTGCTGCTGTTGCTGGTGAATTATCAACGTTTAATTTACCAATCTTAACCTGGTCTTTAAAACTTTCAGCTAGTTCTTCAACAATTGGTGCCATCATCTTGCATGGTCCACACCAATCTGCAAAAAAATCAACAACTGTTAATTGATCACCTTGTAATGCTTCTTGTTCAAAATTTTCATCTGTGAATATAAATGCCATTCTTTTTTCCTCCAATGTTATTTTTTCTTTTTACCTACCGATTGCAATATCTTCTCTACATCATCCCAAGAACGTTTCAAATGTAATGATTTCTTGTTAAGTGACATATTGCCACTTAACGAACGTGCGATACTAGACTTAATTGATTTCCCCATATATAAAACCATACCCTTTCAAGAAACAACTCTATATAATACAATTCTATTATATGCAGTTAATTAAGTTTCACACATATATATTATGAAAGTTCTTAGGCGTTAATGATAGAATTAACTCTCTGTAACACTTTTGATCTTACTAGCGATATGCAACAAGTCGGTTAATAGGTTTTCCTTCTGTAACAAATTTCTCCTCATATTCAGTCATAACATTACCTTCTACAAACTCACTATTATGAAGATCATAAGTTACTTCTTTTAGTTTCCAGTTAGCCTGAGGTATCTCTTCTACCGAAAAATCAAACAACTCACGATTATCAGTTTTAAAGATTACTATACCATCTTTCTTAAGAATTGTATTATATCTTCCAAAGAATTCTTTTGAAGTTAATCTTCTCTTGGCATGTCTATCTTTCGGCCATGGGTCCGAGAAATTAAGATATATCTGACTTACTTCACCTTCTTCAAAAATATTTACGATTTCTTCTGCATCCATTCTTATAAAATACAAGTTTTTAATATCTAATTCATTACGCTTTTCAATTGCTCTTATAAGAACACTCGAATACTTTTCAATTCCAATATAATTAATATTAGGATTATTACTTGCTAAAGTCTGAATGAACTTCCCCTTGCCCATTCCGATTTCTATATGAATAGGATTATTGTTTTGAAATAACTCTCTCCACTTTCCTTTATATTCTTCTGGATTATGAATAACAAATTGACTGGAAGCAATATTTTCTCTTGCACCTTTCACATTTCTTAATCTCATGTTTATTTCCATGCATATTGTAAGCTTATATACAATAAATAGCAATGCATGGCTCCTTTCAATATATTTTGCCTAATTGTACTTTAAATTATAATTATATATTGTAAATTAGTCAAATAATTTAATTAGTAATATTTATTCATTATTATATTTAATTATACTATAAATAAACAAAATATTTTTTCTATTATCGTTAATATTAATCATAAGAAACCAGGAAAAAAGCCTATTTCTTCTAAGTAATATAATTTAATGTAAATAACTTTTTTAATAAAAATGTATACTTTTACAATTTGCATAAAAATAAACAATATATACTTTTTATCATTGTTTTTTTCGCCTTTTTTACTATAGATTTTTTTAAAAAAAAGAGTATTATGTAATGTGTGTTTGAATTCTATTTCTTTTTTTAGCTATGTTTTGAAATATGACTAGTTATATTTCAAAACATAGCTATGAATAATATGGAACAGGAGGATCATATGGAAAAAGTAATTAATCTTTTGTACGATATTGAAGAAAAAGCAAATCGTATTATCTCTAGAACTGAAGAGCAAAAAAACTCAAAACGTAGAGAAATCGACCATGAACTTTCTTTATTTGAAAGTTCATTAATGGATGAAACTAACAAACAAATTCAAGTTTTACAAAATCAAGCAGACGAAGAACTTGAATTAGAAAGAAAAGCCCTCATTGATGATTGTGCAAAGCAGATAGAGCAACTTGAATCAAATTTTACCGTGAATCATGACGCTTTAGTAGAACGTGTTTTTCAGAACATAATTGGGGCGTGATCAAATGGCAAATAACTTATTATCTTACAGTGGAATAACTGCCAAAGTGAAAGCAATGGAAAGTAATTTACTAAAAAATGATGATTATGTAAAAATCTCAAACTTAGAAACTGTATCTGAATTCATTAATTTCTTAAAATCAAACCCAACCTACGAACCTTTATTCTCTGGATTTGATGAAGGATCCCTACATAGAGGTCAAGTTGAAGAAATAATAGTGAATTCCTTGTTTAACAGTTATTCAAGGATCTATCGTTTTTGTAATCGTGAGCAAAGAAAAGCTCTCCTTTTCTTATCCTTTCGCTTTGAAACTAATATTATTAAATATTGTCTGCAACATGTTTTTAATAACGAATGCGAATACAAAGGTTCAAGTTTCGATCCATATTTCAGCAAGTGTCTAAAAATTAATTTAGAGCAGCTATATACTGCTAGGTCAATGGACGAATTTATTAATATTTTAAAGGATACAGAATATTACCCTATCTTTAAAGCCATCCAGAATACAAATAATCCAACATTATTTGATTATGAAATTCAATTAGATATTAATTACTTCAAAAAAGTATGGAAAATGAAAGATAAGTATCTAAAAGGCGATAGCAATAAAGCCTATACAGAAATACTAGGGAAGCAAGTAGATTTACTTAATATCATGTGGATTTATCGCTCAAAAAAATATTATGATATTGACCCTACTAAGATTTATTCTTACATAATACCAATATCGTATAAGCTTAAGAAAAAAGAAATCACTGCTCTAATTGAAAGTAATTCTGTAGAGGAATTAATTACGCTAGTCAATAACAGTTACTATGTAAAAGTATATGGGATTACTGAAATAACATCCTTTGAGAACTTATATCGAACGTTATTATCTAAGATTTACAAATCAAATAAACAGAAGTATCCAAATTCTATGGCACCTGTGCAGCAATATCTTTACTTTAAAGAGCTTGAAATAGATAATCTTACTACTGTTTTAGAGTGTATTCGTTATAAGTTACAACCTAATGAAATACTTAGTTATATACAATAAAGGATTGGAGGTGTAGACGGTGATTGAAAAAATGAAATTTTTAAGTATTACAGGTCCTAAAAATGATATCGATCGTGTAGCAAATACGTATTTATCCAAATATGAAATGCACCTGGAGAACGCATTATCCGAATTAAGTACTGTTCGAGATTTAAAACCTTTTGTTGAGATGAACCCGTATCGCGATTTAATGTCAAAATCTGAGGAACTTGTTAAAAAAATAAATAAGGATTGCTCTGCTTCGCATAAATCTATGACACCATCCGAAGCTGCAGATGTAATTACAAATGCTTTTTCAATGTTAGAAGATCTTAATTTACAAAAGAAACAGTTAAAAGATAGAAAAACACACTATAAAGAACTTCTTCATACGATTGAGCCTTTTAAACTACTTAATTATGATATTAAAAAGATAATGGAGTTTAAATTTATTAAATTCCGATTCGGACGAATTTCACATGAATTTTATACTAAATTTTCAAAATATGTCTATGAAAATCTAAATACCGTTTTTTATGAATGTGATAGTGATGAAGATTATGTATGGGGAATCTACTTTGTGCCTGCCACATCTAGTGTAAAGATAGATGCCATCTACTCATCTCTACATTTTGAAAGGATTTTTATTCCAAATGAATACGATGGTACACCTGAAGAAGCGTACAACGCTATTTCGGAAAAAATTGATGAGGTAACTAAGCAAATAAAAGAAGTGTCTGTTCAAATCAAGAATAAGATTGAGACAGTTGGACCTGAGCTTTTATTGGCACATAATACGTTACTAACACTTACTAAAAATCATGATATTAGAAAAGTTTCTGCCTGTACGAAAGATCGAAGTATGGATAGACACGACGAAAACTTGGTATTTTACATTATTTGTGGTTGGATGACTCGTTCAGATGCCAATGCTTTCATAAAAGAAATTGAAAACGATCCAAACGTGTATTGTATTTCTGAAGATGTTCAACCTGACATAGGAACGAAACCACCTACCAAACTTAGAAATCCAAAGATTTTTAAACCATTCGAGATGTTTATTCGAATGTATGGTGTTCCCGCCTATAACGAAATTGACCCTACATTATTTGTAGCGATTACTTATTCACTTATATTCGGTATCATGTTTGGAGATGTTGGTCAAGGTCTATGTTTAGTAATTGGCGGCGCATTGTTCTATAAGTTTAAAAAAATGAACCTTGGTGCTATTGTATCTCTTGCAGGTATCTTCTCCACAATATTTGGCTTCATGTATGGAAGTATATTTGGTTATGAAGACTTAATACCGCATATTTGGATGAAGCCTATGGATAATATTATGTCCGTATTAATTACTGCTATTGTCTTTGGTGCATTCTTAATTATCGTTGCTATGGTGTTGAATATTATTAATGCAATAAAATCCGGCGACTATGCAAGATTATTTTTTGATACGAATGGTATAGCTGGACTTGTTTTTTATGGTGGAATCATAGCATGTGTTGCCCTCATATTTACAGGTCATACATTACCAGGATCTATTGTTTTAACTATTATGTTTGGGGTACCATTACTTTTAATGTTCTTTAAAGAACCACTGGAGAGAAAAATCAAGAAAAAATCCAAACTATTCCCTGATGGAAAAGGAATGTTTGTATTAACCTCTATTTTTGAGATTTTTGAGGTACTTTTAAGTTATGCAAGTAATACTATATCCTTCCTACGTGTTGGCGCATTTGCTCTAAGTCACGCAGCTATGATGGGTGTTGTAATTATGTTTGCAGGCGCTGAACAAGGTCTTGGAAATATACCAGTTATGATTATCGGGAACATTGGTGTTGCGGGTATGGAAGGTCTAATTGTTGGTATTCAGGTACTTCGTCTTGAATATTATGAAATGTTTAGTCGTTTCTATAGTGGAACAGGTAAAGAATTTAAACCATTTAAAAATAATTAAATCTATTTAATTTAGGAGGAATCATCATGAATTTAATAACAAGATATATTTTTGTAGCTGCATTGATTTTAAGCATTTTTATTCCATTTGGAGCATTCTTATTAAGCAAAAAGAAAAAAGGTGGATTTAAAGCTGCACTTGGCTTTAACGCATTCTTCTTCTTTGGTACTTTAATTTTAGCAAACATTGTTATGTTTACTGGTAACGCATCTGCTGCAACAGAAGCTGTAGCAGCTTCATCTACTGATGGCTGGAGATACATCGCTGCTGCTCTTTCAACTGGTCTTTCATGTATCGGTGGTGGTGTAGCCGTAGCATCTGCTGCAAGTGCAGCTCTTGGAGCAATGAGTGAAGATTCAAGTATTATGGGTAAAGCATTAATCTTCGTAGCCTTAGCAGAAGGTATCGCTTTATACGGACTAGTTCTTTCTTTCACAATGTTACCATAATCGTTAGAGTAGAACGAATTAGTTAGGAGAGGAGCGCGATTGTTAATATGCGTATGTACTTAATTAGCGACAACGTAGATACTTACACTGGCATGAGACTTGCAGGTGTTGATGGTGTTGTAATCCATTCAAAAAAGCATCTGAAGGAACAGCTAGATAAAGCAATAGCTGACAAAACAATAGGCGTTATTTTAATAACCGAGAAATTTAGTCGCGAATTTCCTGAAATCATAGACGATGTTAAATTAAATCGTCGTTTACCTTTAATTGTAGAAATTCCTGATCGCCATGGTACAGGAAGAAAACCAAACTTTATTACTGACTATGTAAATGAAGCAATTGGTTTAAAACTCTAATAAACATCTAAAAGTTGTATTCGCAAGTAGTAAATTTACTTGTATATGCCATGCATAAGATCTCCAACTTTTGAAAGGAGCATGTCTGCTATTATGACATTAGACGAAAAACTTAATAACTTTTATCATTGTGCAATTAATGATGCAACAGCACAAAGTATAAAAATACAAGAATCTTATGAACAAACTTTGAAAGAAATGTGTGAAGAGAAGAAAAAATCTCTTATAAAACAAGCAGAACAAAAAATACGTGTTGAATCTGAAAATTTAGTACGCGAAAAGAACAGAAAACTATCTAGCGAATCACTTAATATTAAACGTACACTAAGTGAGAAATCAAAAGAAAAAGTCGAAATTCTTTTTAATGATGTAGAAAAAAGATTAAGTACTTATATGCAAACACCAGAATATCAAGCATTCTTAATAAATAAAATTAATGAAGCTATTGCATTTGCTAAAGATAATAAACTTACAATCTACATTAATCAAACAGACGCTCACCTAAAAGAAGATTTAGAAGCTGCAACTCATGTCGAATTAATAATTAGCAATATTGATTTTTTCGGTGGTATACGCAGTGTTATTCCAGACAGAAATATCTTAATTGATAACTCATTCATGTCTAAATTAAGAGAAGAAAAGATGAATTTTAAATTGTCATAAATGGTCATCATTTAGAAATCCTGGTATCGGGGTTTCTAAAAAGTGCCATATACATGACTTTAGTTATTTTAATTATGGAAATGGGAGGTTACTCCAATATGAACTTAACAGGAAAGATATACGGAATTAATGGTCCTATTGTTTACTTAAAAGGTAATCTAGGATTCAAAATGTCTGAAATGGTTCTCGTTGGAAAAGAAAAACTGGTAGGTGAAGTTATCTCTTTAACAAAAGATACTACTACCATCCAGGTATTCGAAGAAACAACAGGACTTAGACCAGGAGAAGAAGTTATAGCTACGGGAAGTGCAATATCCGTAACCTTAGCCCCTGGTATTATTGGAAATATCTTTGACGGTATTGAAAGACCACTTAAAGAAATTGCAAAGGAATCAGGAGCTTTTATATCAAGAGGTGTAAAAGTTGATTCTTTAGATACAAAAAAATTATGGGATGTGCATGTAACTGTATCGGAAGGTGATAAGATCTATGGGGGCACTATTATTGCAGAAACACGTGAAACACTTGCAATAGTTCATAAATCTATGGTGCCACCAACAGTAAATGGTACAGTTATTAAGGTTGCACCCGATGGACAATATACAATAAATGATCCAATCGTTACTATTATCAATAGCGATGGTGAAGAACAAGAGCTTACATTAACTCAAAAGTGGCCAATTCGTATTCCTAGACCAACTGAAAAACGTTATGCTGCAGATCGCCCTTTAATTACTGGCCAAAGAATTATTGATACCTTATTCCCAATTGCTAAAGGTGGTACTGCTGCCATTCCTGGTGGATTCGGTACTGGTAAGACAATGACACAACACCAATTAGCAAAATGGTCAGATGCAGATATCATTGTTTATATTGGTTGTGGAGAACGTGGAAACGAAATGACAGAAGTTTTGGAAGACTTTTCAAAATTAGTTGACCCTAAAACAGGTAATCCATTACTTGATCGTACTACATTAATAGCTAACACTTCTAACATGCCAGTAGCTGCTCGTGAAGCAAGTATTTATACCGGTATTACTCTTGCTGAATATTACCGTGATATGGGTTACCATGTCGCAATTATGGCCGACTCTACTTCACGTTGGGCTGAAGCTCTACGTGAGTTATCTGGTCGTTTGGAAGAAATGCCAGCTGAAGAAGGTTTTCCTGCTTACTTAGCATCTAGACTTTCTGCATTCTATGAACGAGCTGGCTTTATGAGTAACTTAAATGGTACAGAAGGTAGTGTATCAATCATTGGTGCGGTTTCACCTCAAGGTGGCGACTTCTCTGAACCAGTTACCCAAAATACAAAACGTTTCGTTCGTTGTTTCTGGGCACTTGATAAATCCCTTGCTTATGCAAGACATTTCCCAGCAATCCAGTGGTTAAGTAGTTACAGTGAATATGTATCTGACTTAACTCCATGGTATTCAAAGAATGTTGGACCAGACTTTATTAATCTTCGAAATCAATTAATATCTCTTTTAACACAAGAAAGTCAGTTAAACGAAATCGTTAAATTGATTGGTAGTGATGTATTGCCAGATGATCAAAAACTAGTTCTTGAAATTTCAAGAGTTATTCGTCTTGGATTTGTTCAACAAAATGCTTACCATCCTTCTGATACTTACGTTCCACTTGAGAAACAGTTGAAGATGATGGAAACAATTATGTACTTATATGACCAATGTAAGAAATTAATTGCAATGAATATGCCAATGTCATTAGTAAAAGAGAGTAATATCTTTGAACGTGTTATCTCAATCAAATATGATGTTGCTAATGATGAACTAGAAAAATTCAAAGATTATAAAGATGCAATTGATGATTTCTACAATCATTTACTAGAAACCAATGCGTAAGGAGGGTTATAAAGATGTCAATTGAATACTTAGGACTTAGTGAAATTAATGGCCCCCTTATTGTCTTAGAAGGTGTACAGGGAGCTGCTTATGATGAAATCGTTGAAATAACAGTAGAAGGTAATCATCATAAACTAGGAAGAATCGTTGAAATCGATGAAGATAAAGCGGTTATTCAAGTATTTGAAGGAACTGAAGAAATGTCCCTTAAGAATACGCATACAAAATTAACTGGCCATCCAATGCAGATAGCCTTATCAGAAGATATACTCGGCCGTGTTTTTAATGGTATTGGAGAGCCAATCGATGGACTTGAGCCAATTATCTCTGATGAAAAAAAGAACGTTAATGGTGAGCCTCTTAACCCTTGTTCAAGAGAGTATCCTCGTAACTTTATTAAAACTGGTATCTCAACAATCGACTGTTTAACTACATTAATTCGTGGACAGAAATTACCTATCTTCTCTGGTAATGGTCTTCCTCATGATCAGTTAGCTGCACAGATCGTTAAACAAGCCTCTCTTGGCGAAGATTCTGACGAAAAATTCGCTATTGTTTTTGGAGCTATGGGTTTAAAACATGATGTTGCAGAATTCTTCCGCCGTACTTTCGAAGAGAGTGGCGCGAGTTCTCACGTTGTTATGTTCTTAAACCTTGCTAATGACCCTGTTGTTGAGAGATTAATAACACCTAAAGTAGCTCTTACCGCTGCTGAATATTTAGCTTTTGAAAAAGGCATGCATATCTTAGTTGTATTAACTGATATGACTTCTTTTGCGGAAGCAATGCGTGAAGTTTCTTCTTCAAAAGGAGAAATTCCAAGTAGAAAAGGTTATCCAGGATACTTATATAGTGAACTATCAACTATTTATGAACGTGCTGGTATCGTTAAGGGAAGTAAGGGCTCTGTTACACAGATTCCTATACTAACAATGCCTAATGACGATATTACACACCCTATACCTGACTTAACTGGTTACATCACAGAGGGGCAAATAGTTCTTGAACGTGCTCTTCACCAAAAAGCAATCTATCCACCTATTAACGTGTTACCATCACTGTCCCGTCTTATGAAGGATGGTATTGGTGAAGGCTTTACTAGAGAAGATCATCAAGATCTTGCTAACCAGCTCTTCTCTTCATATGCTCGTGTAGGTGAGGCAAGAGCATTAGCAAGCGTTATTGGTGAAGATGAATTGTCACCTATTGATAAGAAGTACTTACAATTTGGTACTACATTTGAGAATGAATTCATCTCTCAAGGACTTCTAGAAGATCGTAGTATTGAAGAAACTCTAAACCTTGGTTGGAAGCTCTTAGCGATCCTTCCTAGAGAAGAACTTGATCGTGTTGATACGAAGATTCTTGATAAATACTATAAGGCTCCTACTACTAACAAAATTGATTCCGATGAAGAATAAAGGATGGTGAGTATATGGATCCAAATACATTTCCCACCAAAGGAAATCTCATCCTTGCTAAAAACTCCTTAGCCCTATCTAAACAAGGTTTTGATCTAATGGATAAGAAGAGAAACATTCTTATCCGTGAGCTAATGGAATTAATCGATAAAGCAAAGGATATTCAATCTGAAATAGATGAAACCTTCACATCTGCCTATATCGCTCTTCAGAAGGCTAATATAGAGATGGGTATTAGTAATGTTCAGATGTTGAGTAAAACAGTTCCTGAGGAGAATTCTATTACTATTAAAACACGTAGTATTATGGGTACAGAAATTCCTCTTGTTGATTTTGATAAATCACCTCTTACCCCTACGTATTCCTACTATGGAACCAAACTAGCACTTGATGAGGCTTGTAAACATTTTAATAGAGTAAAGGAACTAACCATTCGTTTATCCATGGTTGAAACCTCTGCTTACCGGCTTGCAACTAACATTAAGAAAACCCAAAAACGTGCTAATGCCCTAAAGAATATAACAATTCCTCATTACACAACATTAGTAACTGACATTCAGAACGCACTTGAGGAAAAAGAACGTGAAGAGTTCACTAGACTTAAGGTTATAAAACGAATGAACACTGCAAAAAAACAAGCAAACGCATAATATTGTATGAATATTTAATTGTTGGTATATACTAGAGTATATACGTAAATAAATGAATTTATCAATTAGTATAACTAAATAGTTAGAAAGATAAATACCAAGTGATTCTTTTTGTAATCACTTGGTATTTATCTATTGCCTGTCTATTAAAAATAACTTATAATGTAACTTATCGGAAGCAAAACAAGCACGAACGCAGTGAGTATTTGTTTTGACCTGATAAGTTAGCGATGGAACGCAGTTCTAGCGCTATTACACTGAGGAACTCTAGTTCCGATGGCTGTAATAGGGATTATACGAAGTATAAGACCGTAACTCCGTAGGAGTCATAAATTAGCGAGGGAAATTACGCAGTAATTTTTCGAGTCTATACCTAATGAAGAGTATTTGTTTTGACTAATAAATATAACAGTTATTATACAACATGACAAATAAATGATTATACAAAGAGAGGGAACTACAATATTATGAAACGAATCCTAACAAGAGTTCTAACAGCAGTCCTGCTGCTTTCCAATATAGTAAATACCACGGCCTATGCTGCCACTACACAGATGGAACAATCTCCGACTACTTCCATTGAATCAACAGCTACTGATACTTCAACGAAAGCAAAAAGTACTTTTAAATGGCCCAAAAACTCTGGTGGTCTTACTTCAGAGTCAGCTATATTAATTGATGCTTCATCCGGTTTAGTTTTATTTGAAAAAAATGCAAATGAAGAACTATATCCAGCTAGCATAACTAAAATTATGACAACGTTGATTGCCTTAGAAAATAGTTCTCTTAATGAAATTGTAACCTTCTCTCATAATGCAGTCTTTAGTATAGAAAGTGGAAGTACCCATATAGCCCGTAAAGAAGGCGAACAGTTAACTATGGAGCAATGCTTGTATGCCGTGATGCTTGCTTCAGCCAATGAAGTATCTAATGCAGTTGCAGAACATGTTGCCGGAAGCATTGATAGTTTTGCTGAAATGATGAATGCCAAGGCAAAAGAATTGGGATGTAAGAATACCAACTTTGTTAATGCAAATGGTTTACATGATGATAATCATTATACTTCAGCATACGATATGGCTCTCATTGCAAGGGAAGCAATGAAAAATGAAACTTTTCGAAAGATTACAGCAACTAAAAGTTATGTAATACCTTCAACAAATAAATCTGATGAAGAATTTCCTATGGCCAATCATCAGCAGCTACTACTTGGTTATAAGCTGACTAAGAAATACGATGCTTGTATTGGTGGTAAAACAGGATATACCAATGCGGCTCGTAACACTCTTGTCTCATTCGCAAGTAAAGATGGTTTAGAATTGATCTGTGTGGTAATGAAGTCAACTCCGACCGATCAGTATAAAGATACCATTAAACTATTTGATTTTGGATTTGATAACTATGAAGCATTCTCAGTGGATGAGACAAATGCTATTTCATCTATAGATGATTCAATCCTATTTACTAGATTTAACTCTATCTTTGATACTTCGACACCAATGATTTATACCGATAATTCTAGTAGCTATATCCTCCCTCTAGGCGCTAGTCAAAAGGATGTTACACAAAGTATGAATCTATATGATACTCCTAAGAAATTAAATGGTAAAGAGGTAATAGGTGATATTACTTATACATTTGATAATAAAACAGTAGGTAAACTTGATATCTATTATGCTGCATCAGAAAAACCAACGCTAGAAACAGTTGCATTACTAGAATATCCTTCAGATAAGTCTGTAACGAGTACCTTAAATTCAGCTGTATCTGCCAAAACTCATCTTGATATAAAACCGTTTATAATAATAGGTATTTTCGTAGTTTTCATTCTCTTATATCTCATATATTATATAGCTGTGGAACGTCCTCGCAAGAAACGTAGGCAAGCTTATTATCAAAGAAAAAAATCACGTAATTTTGACGATTTTAACTTATAACTTTAAAAGACCAAACTAAAATGTTTGGTCTTTTTTATTTCTTAATATTCTTTTCCTTTTTTCTTTGCTTTGCTTCTGCATATCGTTCCATAAGTAATGACGCATCATCTTCTGTAATGGCTTTAACCACCTTAACAGCATATATATTACTATTAACTGCCCTCTTTATTCTTATCTTGCCTTTGATATATCCATGCTTTTTACAATAACCTAGACTATAATAATTTTTAGAATTCGTTGTAAACCATTTAATCTTCTTAGTAATACGTTGGTTGCATTTATAACATATGATACTATTAATATCTTTGTTACCCATTATCTCTTCTTTTGATTCAAATTCTCTTGATATAAACTTATAATACGTATCATAATGTAGGTGAATTTCCTCATCCTTAGACTTTGGATTATGAAAGTAGTCTATTGAATAATTTCTATCTACAATATTGTTATCCAATATTTTAAAGATCTCCGCTGTATACTTCGCATCTACATACGCTCGATGAAACTCTTCATTCTTACTAAGTTTAACTACATCCACTGCAAACTCTAGCGTTCTTGGGATTCTATCCTGATAATAGCAAAGTGCAAATAGTTTCTGAACATCATAGAATGGAATAGGTTTATCGATAAAACCTTTTATACCATAGTAATCAAGATTTCTTTGTAATTCTATTAAGTCCATATTTCCCCACGTTGCAAATCTATAATCACTACCACACCATATAAAAAACTCTCTTATGACATTTTGAAATAATTCTTCTTTTACCAGATCATTAATTTCTATATGTATAATTTCTTTGGTAATAGAATGAATTTCATTATATATTTGTGGTTTAATTAATCTGCTAAAGCTACTTAACACTTCTCTATTCTCATTAAGTTTAACTGCGCCAATCTCTATAATTTCAAATGGAATTCCCTTTACTTCAGTACCTTTTCCATAAGGACTCTGATTCCATTCTAAATCAATAACAATGTAATTCATTCTTTCACCTCCTATAAACAGAGTATAAGCGTTATCATCTTTAAATAATAATATTATTATTATTATTTATTATTGTCTTTAATAATCGCCTCTGTAAAATTTCTTTGTGCTTTTAATAATACTTCAACACTAGATTTTTGGCGATGCAATAACTCCTCTTTTGCCTCGCTAACTCGCTCCTCTACCAAGGAACTTAACCTTTTATATTGTTCATCAATATTTTTATAATATTCTTCCCTTTTCTTATTAATCTCACTCTTAATACTATCAATTAGAAGATATAAAGCAATAAAAAAAACTATACTCGTTCCAATTATAGAGATTGTATCCTTTCTCCATTCTAGGTAACAATAGATTTCCACTAATAACGCAAATGTAAAGAACATGATGTAAAAGGATATCCCAAGACTCTTTTTCTTCATAGTATCACCTATCTTTCGTTATTATTAACAATTACCTTTAACTTATTCATTTTATTACTTATAAAGGGTTTCGATCTATTCGACCGAAACCCTCTTTATCTCTGCACCTAACTGGATTCGAACCAGCGGCCTACCGCTTAGGAGGCGGTCGCTCTATCCTACTGAGCTATAGATGCATATATCTTTACCATAAAAATTATAACTATAATTTACACTAAAGTCAAGATTAATACAACTATTTGCCCAATTTCTCTGTATTATAGCAACCTGTCATATGCTCATTATTATCTGTTATTCTTTTTCATTTACTTATCAATTTTATCATTAATTACTTTAAGTTACTCCACAAAAGTAATCATACCTTGAAGCCATATATTACCCTTAAATCGTCTTCCCGGCTCTGGTGTACCTATTAAATCTTTCTCATTAATACATACCTCTAACATAATATCGTTGCACTCAACAACTAAATTATATATATATTCTTTCGTAAATTCATTTTGCACTTTTTTAACTTCTATAATATTTGCAATAATCGTATAGTTATCAGATTCTGAGCCATATGGTATAAAAGTAGATTCTACAATAGAATATATATCCTCATACCTTATTCTTCTCGATACCATAGCATATAAATCAATATCATCTATGGTTAGGCTGTCTATTGCTTCTTGATTTCCCTTCTTAGCCTCTGCCAACAACTGTGTTCTTTGCTTACTTTCTGATATAATATTTCTTTCAGTATTGCTATCCTTCGTTGTTCCCAATAATATTTTTCCTTCAGAAGCCAGACCTGTTAATATAATAGGAACTGCTCTACCATTCCAACGATTCTTCTCTACACAATCTATATAATCAATTGCATTCTGTAAATAAAATATTAAGGATACGCCGATCCTTAGGTCATCGCACATCCCCGTATAGGCATCTGTATCAACTCTCTTATTTATTGCAACTTCTTCCCTTATACTAATAAGCTTTCCTTTAAAATATGGATAATAATGCTCCAGATGAAAAATACCTTTCTCATCGTACTCCCCACGTACTGCAACTCCAAGTCGATCAGAAAAATCCTTTACTAATTCAGCTTGAATATAATTTTTCCTTTCACTAGTTACATACTTTTCTGTAGGCTGTGCCATGACCATACCCAAAATCTGCTCTAGGTCCTCTCTTGTCTTAATATTGCTAAATCCCACTGATCTTAAATAGCTATGCATGATCAAACACCACCTTTGCATAAATTTTGCTTTACTTTATACTGTTATATCATTAAACAGTAGTTTTGTCTAGTTTAATAATGTCAAGTAAAGATAAAAACTGTTATAAGAATCCTTTTCATTTATATTTAAAGCTAGAACATCTAGTGCGCGAATTATGTATTATCACATTTATAATAATACATTTGCTATTAATATAAACTCTGATACTTATAACAGTTATCTTTTCTACTCTTACTAAAACATATATAAACTACTATAGATTTATTCTTTTTTTATTTACTTATATATCTTTAGTATCTTCAATAAAAAGTGTTAGTTCTTTTGTTAAATCTACTTCAATCCAGTCACTGTAGTAATTACCTGCACTGTCCATAATAAGTCGTATGACAGGTCTGGTAGGACATTTGGCATTCTGTCTTAATACTACAGCTATATCCCCATCACTAGTTACAACCGTACAACCGGTTGGATATGCTGCAACTGATTCATTAAAAAACTTAACTATCTCATAATCAAATTTCACACCACTTTGGCTCAGTATATAATCTATTGCTTTATATACCTTCATTTTTTCACCATATAGTCCATATACAAGATGATCAAATTCATCGCATAACCCTACGATTTTACTACCAATTTTAATTTTATTTCCAGTTAGACGCAACGGATATCCACTACCATCTATTCTCTCATGATGAGAAAGAATAATATCCTTAGCTACCGCTGATAGCCAAGTTTCTTTTTCTACAGAAGTGTATCCATAGATTACATGTTTCTTCATCTCTTTTATTTTATTCTCATCTTTATATATAGATTCAATAGTTTCATTTTTTATATCAAAATTAACATAATTAACTCCAATATCGTGTAATAAACTTCCTACGGCAATATCTCTTATTTTATTCTTTGATAACCCTAACTTTAATGAAATTAAAACTGACAGTGCACAAACATTAACCGAATGTGAATATACCGTTTCATTTTTCTTACGTACACCTGATATATTAAACATAATCTCAGGTTCATTCAGAATATCTAGAATAATCTCATCTGCAACTAATTTCAATCTTTCTAATTCTGAACCATCGCTAAAGAAATATTTTTCAATTGTATCTTTTACAGTTTCTTGACATTGTTCTTTGATTTTAATTTCAATCAATTCGTCAACTTTAATTCCTTCAGCTATCTCATCTTTAATAAAGATATTTGTTATGCCAAGTTCTATTAGCTTACTTATATATTCCCTTTTAACGACCGTCCCCTCAGACATTAATATAATACCCGAATCAGATATAATATCTTTTGCTATAATCTCATTTCCTTTTAAAACATTAACACTAACACTTCTCATTACCATATTAGAATTTTTAATTTCTACCATTTAATCACCCTAATACTATATTTCAGTATTTATATTTATTTTCAATACCACTATAGTACTATCCTAATTAAGCATGTAAGTTCTTGCTTTCAATTGCCTGTTTTAGAGCTAACTTTTCTTCCTCTGATAATATGACAAAAGACTCACCTTTAATAATTTCTTTGATATATGTGTAACATCCTTCTCTACTACTATGCATAGAGTTTAATAAAAATCCATCATTCTCTTCTGTTAATAATGCTAATACAAAACTTAGCTTACCACCCATTTCGCTGAATGCGTCATATTTAACAACACCCACTTTTTGATATACAACTTTTAAGGTATCTTCCAGATGAGTAACACGATCTTGGACTTCTTTTGTTGCTGTTTTAAGATTACTTATTTCGTCAAATCTCGTTTTAATTTCGTCTTCCATACTTTTAATTGTACTTCCAGACATAAAAACTTTATACTTCTTTTTTAATGAATAGACTTTACAAAGCAATATAATACATATAATACTTATGATTAGTGTTACCCCTATCGAACCTAAAAGCACATACCCTATATCTAACCCGATACTATTAAATACTTCCATAATTATCTCCTAGCCATTACCTTTGATTTTTCTTTATTGTTTGGAATAATTCGATAATACGTTCAAATTCATCTTTTGAATAGTATTCAATTTCAATTTTACCTTTATCTTCTGACTTTTGTTTAACTTGAACTTTACTTCCTATAATTTCTTTAATTTTTTCTTCAATATCTTGATATATAAAGTTAATGTTTTTAGCTTTATCTTGTTTATCATCTTTTACTGGTTCTAACAACTTTCTAACAAGCTTTTCTGTTTCACGTACACTTAACTTTTCATCAAAGATTTTTGTTGCTATTTGATATTGCATTTCCCCTTCTTCAAGAGTAATCAAAGCTCTAGCATGTCCACTTGATATCATATCATCAATAAGCATCTGTTGAACTCGTTGATCCAATTTTAATAAACGCATTGAGTTTGCTATAGCTGTTCTACTCTTTGAAACTCTTTCTGCTACTTCATCTTGTTTTAATTTATATTCATTGATTAATTTTTGAAATGCAATTGCTTCTTCAATAGGATTTAAATCTTCTCTTTGTATATTCTCTATTAGTGCTATTTCGACTATTTCTTGTGAACTATAATCTTTGATAATAGCTGGTACTTCTTTTAACCCAGCAACCTTAGCTGCTCTCCATCTTCTTTCACCTGCTATGATCTCATAATACTTGTCCCTTTTTTGTAGTATTAAAGGTTGTATTATACCATATATCTTAATAGAGTCTGCTAATTCATGAAGGGTATCTTCATTGAAATTCCTTCTGGGTTGTGATTTATTTGGTTCAATTTGATTAATATTAATTAATGTTTCACGTGAAACATTATCCTCATTTTTTTTAGTTTTCACATCCGCTTTATTATCTTTTGATTGAATAACTTTTTGAGGAATCATTGAGTCAAGACCTTTTCCAAGCCCTCTACTTCCTGCTACCACTTAACCTTCACCTCTCTCTATTACTTCTCGTGCTAAGTCTCTATATCCGTCAGCACCTGCTGATTTTGGATCATATATATTAATAGGCATTCCATGACTTGGTGCCTCAGCAAGACGTACATTTCTAGGTATAATTGATTTATATATATTTTGTTTCAAGTTTTCTTTTACATTTTCTACTACTTGTAAAGATAAATTCGTTCTTGCATCGTACATAGTGAAAACGACACCTTCAATTTCTAAATTAGGATTCAATCTCTCTCTAACTAAGTTAATTGTATGTATTAGTTGGGTTAAACCTTCTAATGCATAGTATTCACATTGAATTGGTACAAGAACTGTATTCGCAGTTGTCATTGCGTTTACCGTCAACGTATTTAGTGAAGGAGGACAGTCGATTATAATAAAATCATAATTATCTTTAATTTTATCAATGTAGGATTTTAATATATACTCTTTGTCATTAATACCTATTAATTCAATCTCTGCTCCTGCTAAGTTTACATTGGATGGTAGAACATACAAGTCTTCACATACACTTGGTATAATGCAATCTTCTAATTCACAACTGCCAATCATTAATTCATAAACCGTATACTCCAAACTATTCTTATCAACACCTAATCCACTTGAAGTATTTCCCTGAGGATCAATATCAATAGTTAATACTTTCATTCCCTGCTCTGCTAAACAGGCAGATAAATTAATAGCGGTTGTAGTTTTACCAACTCCACCTTTTTGATTAGCAACTGCTATTATTCTTCCCATTCTTCCACCTCCAAATTTGTAATATTTGTATTATCTTTTCTTTTCTTTTCTATATGCAAATAACCATATTAATTATAGCATCTTTATATATAGTAATCAACAATGTTTCACGTGAAACAATTTATTTAAAAAGAAAAGACCACTACCCCCAACTCAATGTTTGGGGGTAGTTATATGAATTATGTTTTAAATTTTAGAATTAGTAATCATTTTAACTTAAATCAGTCATTATTAAAGTATTTTTAATACAATTAACATTATTACTAAAACAAATCTACTAAATTATTCTTTATTGCAAATACTGCTGCCTGCGTACGATCAAATACTTCAATTTTTCGGAAGATATTAGACACATGATTTTTTACTGTTTTTTCACTAATTGATAATTTATATGCTATTTCTTTATTGAATAAACCTTCCGCTAAGAGTTTTAATACTTCTACTTCTCTTTTTGTAAGATCATTAATTGCTGCATTTTCTTCCTGAAAACTAATCTTTTCGTTTAGTAAAGGAGCCAAATTAGGTTGTATATAAGTTTCACCTTCATGGATTGTAAATATTGCTTTCTTTAATATTTCCGAATCTGAGTCTTTTAATACATATCCGTTAATACCGATTTCAACTGCTTTTGCTAAGTATTCAATTTCATTATGAATCGTTAGTATTAATATCTTAACTTCTAGTTTATTCTCCTTCAGCTTTTGTAACATTTGGAGTCCATTCATAATAGGCATATTAATATCAAGTAATACGACATCTGGATTAGTCTTTTGTATTAATTCAATTCCTTCTTCTCCGTTGCCAGCTTCCCCTTGAACTTTTATATCTCCATCTAACTCAAGTAATTGTTTGATGCCCTCTCTAACTAATGAGTGATCATCAATAATAATAATATTTACAGGTTCCATCCTTTGCTCTCCTTTAAAAGAATAATTATATATACTAATTAATTGGTACACATACACATATTTTTGTTCCCTTGTTAATGGCTGATACAATTTCTAACTTTCCAGATAGAAGTCCTACTCTCTCCTTCATCATAGGTAATCCAAAACCCGATAAAGAGTTGTGTGATACATACTGATCTTCCTTACATACATGTTGCTCAAAGCCACAACCATTATCTTCGATAACCAAATCAATGTTGGATTCTTTATATTTTAAATCTATATATATTACACTTGCTCCAGAATGCTTCATTGCATTATTACAAGCTTCTTGAATAATACGAAATAGAGTTAAATCAATAATATCAGAATTAATCTGTCTTTCATTTTCTACGTTTAAAACAACCTTTATTTTTGTACTATCAATAAATTGTTTTATATATCTTTTAACTGTTATAACTAGTCCTAAATCTTCCAATGACATAGGGCGTAAATCATAAATAATATTTCTCATATCATTTATTGTTGTCTTTATTGTGTTTATCATTGTCTGTAATTCAAGCTTTGCACGTATTGGATCTAGATCAACTAACTTGGTACAAAGCTCTGTTTTGTGAACCAAATTGGTTAAATTCTGTACCGTTGAATCATGTAATTCTCTAGCAATACGTTTTCTCTCAATTTCTTGCGTCTCTAACAACTTCAGGCCGTTAACGTCTTCATTTAATCCACCATCCAATTTGTTAGAACTACAAATATGATCATTCTTCAGATGATCATTTAATCTAGACAAGTTTTGTTCTTTTGATAAAGCTTTATCATAGTCTTTTCGCATTTCTTCCATTTTCTTTTGTTCATCTTTCAAACTATTTTCCATTATTTTACATTCATTGTCAGTTCTTCCGTACTTTACTTTAAATATATCACTACTTATTTCACTTTGATCCCTGTAATATGTCACTATTTTCTTCTTCAATATATCTATATTGGTTTGCATCTCGTTAATAGATAATAACAAAGAGTTTTTTTCTTTCTTGACACCTATCAATAAATTTTCAGTTATTTCACTTATGGTACTTTGTACTAATGTATTTTCATTTTCATTAATGTTTTCCACTAGATTACCTCACTTTATTAACTGTTATTTTCTTGTAAAATGTTCTATATCTTGTAGTAAATTGTACCTATTGCCTACTAAATACCACTATATAACAGTATATATACTATAATATAACAGAAATGCAAAATATAAAAGGAATTTTTTGTACAAATTTCATATTTATTTATTATTTTATTTTTTTATACATTTTTCGCCATTCGAATTACGAATTAGCTATATTATACTATTGACCAGACTATAATTTTATTTATATTATCTTAAACTTTAAAAATCAATTGTAAGTCCTAACAATTTAGCATATAATATAGCTTAAGAGAAATAATAAAGTATCTAGTGTAATAAAGCAATTCTAAGTTTTATATTTGCATTTAATTAAGTTTAGAAAGAAGGACAATACGTTGAAAAAAAATAAAAAGTTTTCCATATCTTTATTAGCCATGTTAACTCTAATCACAATAAACATATGTATTAATAAATTAATTTTTTATTTTTCTTCAAAACATGAAAAATTATATTTATCCAATAGTAATTATTTCGAGTGGCGTTTTGGCAAAGTCTTTTATACAAAAAATGGACAAGGTACACCTATTCTATTAATTCATGACTTAGATGCAAGTCAGTCTAGTTATGAATTTAAATCACTGATTAGTAAGTTAGAGAAAACTTATACTGTTTATACTATAGATTTGATTGGTTTTGGCAAATCAGATAAACCCAAAATTACTTATACTAATTTCTTATTTGTTCAATTGGTAACAGATTTCATTAATGCTGTTATAAAACAAAAGACTAGCTTAGTATGTGTAGGTAAGTCAACCACTATAGGCCTAACTATTTGTAACTATTGCCCAGACAAAATCAATAAGTTAATGTTTATTAATACACCAAGCATTAAAACGTTAAATCGTGTGCCTAATAACAATAACAAGATTAATAAAAAATTATTGGAATCTTCTATTATAGGAACAAGTATTTTTAATATACTATACAGTAATTCATATCTTTCAAAGCAACTATCAAACCAGGTTGTAAACCCTTCCGTAATTACTAGAAACTATATTTTATCAAGAAATGAGGCTGCGCATCTTAATGGTGAAGCATCCAAGTATGTTGATGCTAGCATTAGATATTATTTTACAAACTTAAATGTTACACATGCACTTAAATCAATTAATAATAGTATTTACTTTGTTATGGGAAGTGGTTATGTTAATTATGAAGAGATCTTAAATGAATATATCGAATTAAATCCATCTATAGAAACTGCTGTAATAACCAATTCTAAGGGATTACCTTGGATTGAAAGCCCTGATCAATTATGTAATTATATATCTATATTTATATAATTTCATATTTCGAGCAATTTATATAATAACTAATTTGTATTAATTTGTAAATAAGAAAATGTTGGGGCTACTATATAGAAGTCTCAACATTTCTTATTACTCCAATATTTCATCTAATTTATATTTTTTATTATTCACAACACTTCTTTTTATTAAAAAAAGTATTGAGATCTAAATACATGGTTATTCCATTCAAATTTGAATTGGATGGTTCTTTGCGCTCTTGAAAACCTATTGATTCAAAAAACAATTTATTACTATCTTCACAACATACTATAATTTCTTTTGCACACATTAAATTTGCTTTTTCAATCAAAAGCCGTACTGCGAAATCACCGATTTTGTTTTTTCTCTTCTCTTTAACCACATATATATTATCAAAGATATATTTATTTTCTTTGATTATCATACGCCCACATGCTATTGGTTGCGCATCTTCATACACAATAACATGAAGAGCATCACGGTCCATTACATCTGTAATACTGGTACTATTACATTGTTTTCTTATCTTATAAATATCTTCATAACTATCTCCAAACAACAAATACTTTCCCTCTAACACGGATACCCTCCTTTCTTATGGATGGTCATAGATTTATAGCTACTATTTTAATGGTTCTTTGGATGGTTTTCCTGCACTTCTTGGATATATTTTTTTCGTGTTCTCTATTTTGTGTATAATAACGAAAGAACGTTCAATATCGGTATTTGGCAACATTAGAGGCTTCACTTCCTCTAATTTACCACCTAATATTTTAACTGCCTTTTTAGCCTCTTCTACTTCCTCAGCAATCTTTCCGGATTTAAATGGTATGAAGTATCCATTCTTTTTAACAAATGGAATACAATACTCCGATAACGTCGTAAGATTAGCAACAGCTCTTGATACACACAAGTCAAACTTTTCTCTATATGCCTTATCCCTTCCGAAATCTTCAGCTCTTCCATGGATGGTCTCTATATTCGTTAATCCCAATTGACTTATAACTTCATTCAAGAACTTAATTCTCTTGTTTAAAGAATCTAAGAGTACTACATTTATATCTGGATAGATAATCTTTAACGGAATACCCGGGAATCCTGCACCAGTCCCAACATCAATTAATGACTTTGTATTGGATAAATCAAAGGATTTTACAATTAATAAACTATCTACGAAGTGTTTACATACAACTTCCTCGTACTCCGTAATTCCAGTAAGGTTCATAAATGAATTCCATTCTACTAGTATTTCATAGTATTTAATAAATTGCTTAACTTGAATCTCTGATAAGTTAATATCAAGTTCTTTTGCTGCTTGCACTAAAATTTCTTCTCTACTCATACAGACTCCTATTATTTCTTTCCGTGGAAGGAGGATAGATAAACTAATAAAACAGATATATCCGCCGGAGATACTCCAGCTATTCTAGATGCCTGTCCAACAGAATGTGGTCTTACTAAAGACAATTTCTGCTTAGCTTCAAGACGTAAACTATGGACATCATCATAATTAATATCTTCAGGAATCACTTTACCCTCTAACTTTTTAAACTGTTCTACTTGTTTTAATTGCCTCTTAATATAACCTTCATACTTAATGTTTATATTAACCTGCTCAATTACATCTCGTGGCAATTCTCTACGATCTCTATCTATTGGAGCAATTACTTCATAGCAAAGTTCCGGTCTACGTATTAATTCACCTAAAGTTGTTCCTGTCTTAAGAGGCGTACTACCATTTGATTCAAGTAGTTCTTGAACTTCTTTGGATGCTCCGATTGTAGTTTGATCCAAACGCTCCATCTCTTCGTTAATTAATTTCTCTTTTAATAAGATTTCCTCATAACGTTCATCACTAATTAGTCCCACTTTGTGTCCAACTTTACTCAATCTAAGATCCGCATTATCTTGTCTTAATAATAGACGATATTCAGATCTAGAAGTCATCATACGATACGGTTCCTTATTCTCCTTAGTTACTAAATCATCTATTAAAACTCCTATATAAGATTCAGAACGATCTAATATGATAGGTTCTTTTCCTAATATCTTTAAAGCAGCATTCATACCAGCAACTAAACCTTGCGCCGCAGCTTCTTCATATCCAGAACTACCGTTAAATTGTCCTCCACTGAATAATCCACTAATTTTCTTAAATTCAAGTGTGGATTTTAATTGATTTGGATTGATACAATCGTATTCAATAGCATAAGCATTTCTTACTATCTTAGCATTTTCTAGTCCTGGAACACTACGATACATCTTATACTGAACATCTTCAGGTAACGAACTAGACATTCCTCCAATATACATCTCATTAGTATAATTACCTTCTGGCTCAATAAATACTTGATGTCTATCCTTATCCGCAAAACGTACAACCTTATCTTCTATGGATGGACAGTATCTAGGACCTGTACCTTCAATATCACCAGAATACAATGGTGAACGATCTAAGTTCTCTCTAATAATTTTATGAGTCTCCTCATTCGTATACGTTAACCAACAAGATACTTGTTCTCTCTCAATATCTTCTGGTTTATTAGAAAATGAAAAAGGAACGATTTCCACATCACCCTTTTGCTCTTCCATTTTAGTAAAATCAATTGACCTTTTATCGATTCTTGCTGGTGTACCTGTCTTAAATCGTTGCATCTCAATTCCTAGACTCTTTAATGAATCTGTTAAATGATTTGCAGATGAGAGTCCATTAGGACCAGTATAATTGCTAACATCACCATATATACATCTTGACCTTAGATACGTTCCCGTTGCCAATACTACGGCCTTACAAGGGTATACGGCACCAGAATACGTTTTAACACCAACTACCTGACCATCCTCAACCAATATTTCACATACTTCAGCTTGTTTTACAGTAAGATTTTCAGTATTCTCAATAACCTCTCTCATCTCTCTACTATAATCTTGCTTATCTGCTTGTGCACGTAATGAATGTACAGCGGGTCCTTTTGACTTATTTAACATCTTAGATTGTATAAATGTCTTGTCAATATTTTTACCCATCTCACCACCAAGTGCATCTATCTCTTTTACTAAATGTCCCTTAGAACTTCCCCCTATATTAGGATTACAAGGCATTAAGGCAATACTATCAATACTTACAGTAAACATAATTGTATTTAATGATAGTCTTGCACTTGCTAAAGCTGCTTCGCAACCTGCATGTCCGGCACCAACGACAACAACATCGTAATTTTCATACGTATATGACATAATCCTTCCTCACTTCTTTCTTTGTTGACCATCCAATGAATAAACCATAAGACGATCCCTATTATCCGCTATTACTACTGTCTACTATTATCTACTATCTAAATTTCAATTTATTTGCCCATACAAAACTCTTTGAATATAGTATTTACTAAATCATCATCCACCATTTCGCCTATAATGTATCCTAATGAATTATAGGCGCTCATTAAATCTATTGAGTAGAAGTCTTCTGGCATACCATCCAAAATACTTTGCTTTACTTGTTCTAAACTTTCTTTTGCTTCGGTGATAGCTGATTTATGTCTTATATTAGTTAAATATACTTCATCATTGAAATTTAGTTTTCCCTCATAGAAAAGATCTTTAATGATTATTTCAAACTCTTCAATTCCTGTTCCTTCTTTAGCAGATATTCTAACTACTTTTTTACCTGTTAAAGATTCTAACTCTTCAACTGTCATCTTTGATTCTAAATCCGATTTATTCAATAGAACGACACATTTTCTATCTTTAATCATCTCAATGATATCATAGTCATTTTGATCTAAATCTCTTGAACCATCCACTACATATATAACTAAATCTGCTTTTTCTGCATTCTCTTTTGCTTTCTTAACACCAATTTCTTCAATTATATCATCTGTATCACGGATTCCTGCAGTATCTACAATATTAAGTGTAATTCCATGAATGTTAATAGTTTCTTCTAATGTGTCTCTTGTGGTTCCTGCAATATCCGTTACAATTGCTCTATCTTCTCCGACTAATATATTCATAAGGGAAGATTTTCCCGCATTGGGTTTTCCTACTATTACAGTTTTAATACCTTCACGAAGTAAACGGCCATTATCAGCTGATTCTAATAATTTGTCAAGTACTCCAATGTTACTCTCTACATTGCTTAATAATGTTTCTGAAAAATTACCAATCTCAATGTGTTCAGGATCATCAAGAGCTGCTTCAATGAAAGCAACATCATGAATTACATTATCTCTTATATCTTTTATTCTATTTAAAATATTCCCTTTAAGTTGACTCATCGAGCTACTAAGGGCATATTCATTTTTCGCATTAATAACATCAATTACGGCTTCTGCTTGTGATAAATCTATCCTTCCATTAACAAAAGCTCTTTTAGTAAACTCGCCTGGCTCCGCTACTCTCGCACCATACTTAATAACCGTTTCTAATATCTTCTTCGTTACTACCACACCACCGTGGCAATCGATTTCAACTACATCTTCTCTTGTATACGTATTAGGTCCTTTCATCACTAGGACCATAACTTCATCTATTGTCTGTTCACCATCCAAAATATAGCCATAGTGAACTGTATGACTTGCTACTTCTGATAATTTTTTTTTCTTTTTTGGAGAACTATAGATTTTATCTATAATTTCTAATGCTTCATCACCGCTCATTCTGACTATACTTATACCAGCATTGGTCATTCCTGTAGCAATTGCAGCGATTGTATCTGTTTTCAATGTTTTACACATTCCTTTCTAATTCAATAATAGTCCTAACTATTAAGAATCCCACTAATATCTATTTTACTAAATAGCTACATAATAGGGGCTGTCGCAAAATTTAAATTGTAAACTTAAATGACTTTTGCTACAGCCCCATATTTTTATTCTTCTGTTACAGTAACTGTAGATGCTGTCCTAGCCCCGTAGTTTTTGCTGTAATCTTTTTTATAATCTCTCTTGTAATCCTTTTTGTAACTATATTCTTTATTATAGCCACCTTTATATTCTTTTGTATACTTCTTAAGAGTTATGACTACTCTTCTGTATGGCTCTTCCCCTTCACTATGAGTTTCTACGTACTTATCATTTTGAAGGGCGGAGTGAATAATTCTTCGTTCAAATGGATTCATCGGTTCAAGGGATACAGAATGTTTCGTTCTCTTGACTTTATATGCAATATTCTTTGCAAGATTTTCAAGTGTTTCTTTTCTTCTTTCACGATAATTTTCAGTATCTACTTTAACTTTAAGATAGCTAGTGCTCTCTCTATTAATAACTAGACTTACTAAATACTGTAAAGAATCTAATGTTTGTCCTCTCTTTCCAATGAGGACACCCATATCATCTCCACTTAAGTCAATATTAACATAACCTTCTTCTTTGTTATAATCAACTTTTATTTCAACAACAAGATTCATTGATGCAAACACTTTTTTTAGGAAGTTTATAGCAACACCTTCAATTGTTTTCTTACTACGAACTCTTATTTTAGCAGGTTTACTAAATAGACCTAAGATACCATTAGATTCTTTTTCAAGTACTTCATATTCAACATTATCGCTTGTAGTCCCAAGTTTAATTAACGCTTCAGTCAATGCTTCATTAACATTTTTTGCTGTAACCTCAATCCATTCATTCATGATTACTTGTCCCCCTTACCTGAGCTATTCATACCTTTCAATAAATTTGCTTTTTCGGCAATACTACCTGCTTTGTAGTTCTTATTACTTGTACTATTTTTATTTTCACTTGAATTAATATCGTTATTGTTAACACTAGAATTAGCTTTGTATTTAACACTATTCTTATTAGCAGTAGTAGCATTACTTGAACCTGCTTTATCACCAATAGATTTAGTCTGTTTCTTAGCCAATTCTTCTAATGTCTTTTCGTAATCAACATGCTTTTTCTTCTTCTTTGCTTTTTCAACACTCTTTTCAACTAACTCATCGATGTCAACCTTTTCAAAGTGTTTATTAATAGCAAATTGCTGAATTATTTGGAATACAGCACCAGCTACCCAGTAGATACCAATACCGATTGGTAATGTTAAACACATAAAACCTGAGAATAGTGGCATAAATGTATTCATTGCTTTCATACTAGATGCACCAGGTGCATTCTTGTCCATACCATTTGAATCAGTCATTTGTTTTGTTGAATACCACTGTGTTACAACTGCAAGAATTGGAATGATAATGCCCGGCCATATCTTTGAAACAGGTGTGTCTGCAATGTTTAATCCACCAACTAATGAATTAATTTGAATAATCTTGTCCGAATTCGTAGTAATAATATCACTTAATGCCGGAAATTGATTTGCTAATTCAGCCCAATTACCAGTTGTAAACTTAGTTAATACGTCAATAATTGAATTAATACTGCTATCTGCTGATAATCCAACTGCATTAAATTTTTCAGCTAAAACTGTTGCAAATCCATTAGTTTGTGATAATGGTTCTGCAATCGCAGCATATAACTCTCTAATATCGCCAATATATGCTGGAATTATATAAATAACTCGGTATAAAGCAAACAAGATAGGTAAAGTAATTAACATAGGAAGACAACCACTTGTTGGATTTGCACCGTATTTCTGATATACAGCTTGTGTCTCAAGTTGTTGCTTTCTCATGGAAACTTCATCACGTTTTCCTTTATACTTTTCTTGTATTTTCATTAACTCTGGGTTCATCTTTGATGATATTTTAGTGAATTTTTGTTGTTTGAGTGTTAAAGGAAACATCAAAAGTTTTACTAAAAATGTAAACAAGACAATACAAAGTGCCGCATTCTCAATGCCAAACATACTTAAGAATTCATAAATTACGTTTAAGATCCATCCAAGTAAACTTGCTATAGGACCTAAAAATCCACTACTTTGTGTTAAAAATAAGTTTGTCAACTGTTATTCCTCCTCATTATTAAGGAACCGGATCATAACCACCCCTTGCAAACGGGTGACACCTCAATACTCTTCTTACTGCAAGATATGTTCCTTTAATTGCACCATACTTTTGTAGTGCTTCCATTGCATACAAAGAGCAGGTAGGCGTATAAATACAAGTAGGCCTTCCTTTTAAGGGTGAAATGTACTTTCTATATACTTTTATAAGAAATATTAATATTCGTTTCACTAATCATTCATCTCTTTTACGATTTTATGAAGTTTGCACAAATGCAAAACTGCGCTACTTATTTCCTGATAATTTCTTCCCTTTGCTCCCGCTCTACCAATTACTACTATGTCTAAACCACTATTAAACATGTAATCATTCAATCGAAAACTTTCTCTGATCAGTCTTGTTACACGATGTCTAACAACACTATTACCTACTTTTTTACTAACCGATATTCCTAATCGTAATGTATCTAAATCGTTTTTTACTATATATATAACTAAATATTTATTAGCAAACGATCTTCCATTCTTATATACATTCTGAAAATCTCTATTACTTTTCAATGATTCTGACAATTTCAAAATCCCCTATTAACAAATAATATGATATTAGACCCTTAAAGTCTCTAAGAGCAGCCCCTAAAGAACCGTTCATAGAGAAAAAAGGTCACAATACTGCGACCTATGCTGATAATTTATGTCTTCCTTTTGCTCTTCTGCTAGCAATAACTTTTCTTCCGTTAGCAGTGCTCATTCTTTTTCTGAAACCGTGAACTTTAGCTCTTGATCTCTTTTTTGGTTGGAATGTCATTTTCATTACAAAACACCTCCTTAGTTATACCCAACTGTTTATAGTAAGCGTATTTATTCTATTATAAGTTAAATTACAATATCACGTTTATTATATTAGCAATGATTCATTCCGTCAAGTATTATTTACAAATTTATTAATCAAACTATTTCTATTATAGAAGTGTTACAAATAATTAGTTTGGTGAACCTTCTATAGTAAAAAAAGAAAAAGATTCTTAAACCAGATGGTGTGATTTATTAATAAAGTAGCTATGTAAAAAAGTTTTATACATGGAATTGGATGGTTTGTGATTTGTTTGTGGAAAAAATGGTTAAAATACAATATCCACACTAACCATCCAAAAAGTTATCAACAATTTGTGGATAACTTGTGGATAACTTTATAATTTTTAGTTAATTATCTATTTAATATCAAAAAAAACATTTAAATTTCACTATTTCACGGGGATGTTTATAATTTTAATTTATTATACACATGGATGTTAATTCTTTTGGATGGTCCGTGGATAAATCGTGGATTTTGGATGGTAGAAGACTATATTACCAAAGTTTGTCCACAACATCAACACATTTTGTATAGTTAGCCATTGAAAATTTAACAATCTTGTTATAATATATAGTTATATGAAAATTTATAATTAGGGGGATTATGATGAAAAACATAATTCAAGGAAAATGGGACGAGATTCTAATGTCTGTTAAGATTACTCACGATATAACAGATGTTTCTTTTCGTACTTGGTTAGCACCTTTAAAAGTATATGACGTAGAAGACGATTTAATTACTATATTAAGTAATCCTGATTTAGGGAAAGACGGAGTTAGTTTTATAAGTAAGAAATATGGTATACCTATTAAAGTTGCTATTGAAGAAATTACAGGAAAAAACTACGAAATCTCTATTGTTCTTCCTGATGAAGCCAAGAAAATATCTAAAAAAGAAAATAGTAACCAAAGTAACTCCGCGCAAAAAAACAAATATCCTTTCCTAAATCCACGTTATACTTTTGACACTTTTGTTGTAGGTACTAATAATAATCTTGCTCATGCTGCATCATTAGCAGTAGCAGAATCCCCTGCTGAAGTATATAATCCTCTATTTATATATGGAGGTGTTGGATTAGGAAAGACCCATCTGATGCATTCGATTGCTCACTTTATATTAGAACATAATCCTTCAAGCAAGGTTTTATATGTTACTAGTGAAACATTTACGAATGAACTTATTGATGCAATTCGTAATAGAAGTGAGAATTCATCTACTGCAGAGTTTCGTGAAAAATACCGTAATATAGACGTATTACTCATTGACGATATCCAGTTTATTATAGGTAAAGAAAGTACTCAGGAAGAGTTTTTCCATACATTTAATACACTGCATGAGTCCAAAAAACAAATTATCATATCTTCAGATAAGCCACCAAAAGACATTGAGACACTAGAGGAACGTCTACGTTCACGCTTCGAGTGGGGTCTTACAGTTGATATTCAATCACCTGATTATGAGACTCGAATGGCTATATTAAAGAAGAAAGAAGAGCTTGATGGCCTTCAAATTGATAATGAAGTAATGAAATATATTGCTACCAACGTTAAATCCAATATTCGAGAATTAGAAGGCGCACTTACAAAGATTGTAGCCTTTTCTAGACTAGAGAAAAAAGATGTAACTGTAGAATTAGCAGAGAAAGTATTAAAAGACTTAATCTCTCCTAACAATAAGAAAGAAATAACCGTAGATTTAATCGTGGAAATGACATCTGAACACTTTAGTATCTCACAATCAGATATCTACTCCACTAAGAAGAGCAAGAATATATCATATCCAAGGCAAATATGTATGTATCTATCGAGAAAGCTTACTGAATTATCACTATCTGATATTGGTAAGAAACTTGGAAACCGTGATCATACAACGGTTTTACATGGTATTGATAAGATTACTACAGAGCTTGAAAAGGACTCTACTCTTCAAAATACAATAGAAGTTTTAAGTAAAAAGATTAATCCTCAATAGCAGCATTAAGTTATTCACAATTCATTGTTAATAACCTGTTATTTTTGTGTGTATTATTTCTACATGCATTAATCCATGTTAATAACTTCAAGTTTATACTCAATATAAAAATGATTTATTAACATAGTTGTTATGGTCGCAAAGTGGCTCGTATATCATCTAAAAGGCACTTATCAACATATTAACAGCCCCTATTACTAATACTACTAAGTATTTAATATATATATCTGCATTTTATCCTGAAGGGAGTTATACACAAAATGAAAATTGTTTGTTCAAAAAGCGATTTACTAAATGGAGTTAACATTGCTTTAAAAGCAGTAACTGCTAAATCAACAATGCCAATTCTTGAATGTCTTGTTATTGAAGTTACAAGCAATCAGATTAAATTAATATCTAATGATATGGAATTAGGTATCGAAACAATTATTAATGGTGAAATAGTAGAAGAAGGACATATAGCTATTAATGCTAAAATCTTCTCTGAAATAGTACGTAAATTACCAGAGAACAATGTAACCATCCAAACTGACGATAATTATAAGGCAACTATAACTTGTGAGAAATCTAAGTTTGAGATATTAGGAAAAACTTCAGAAGAGTTTCCTAGCTTACCTTCTATTACTAAAAACAAACCAATTATATTATCTCAATTTTCGTTAAAAGAATTAATTCGCCAAACTGTGTTTTCTATTGCTGACAATGAAAGCAATAAGATAATGACAGGTGAATTATTTGAAATTAATAAAAATGAATTAAAAGTAGTATCTTTGGATGGTCATAGAATATCAATTAGAAAGATTCAATTAAATCAAGAGTATGAGGATACTAAAGTAGTAGTACCAGGAAAAACTCTTATTGAGATTAGTAAAATCTTATCAGGTGAAGTTTCTGATGGGTTACAAATATATATTTCTGAAAAACATATCTTGTTTGAATTTGACAAGACAACAGTATTATCACGACTTATAGAAGGTGAATTTTATAAAATTGATCAGATGCTATCAAATGATTATGAAACAAAAGTTACGATCAATAAAAAAGAATTTTTAAGTTGTATTGATCGTGCTACCTTATTAGTTAAAGAATCTGAGAAGAAACCAATCATTGTTAATATTACTGATTCTGATTTAGAGTTAAAAATAAACTCTTCTATTGGTTCCATGAACGAAAACATTGATATTCGAAAAGAAGGTAAAGACATTCTTATTGGCTTTAATCCTAAGTTTTTAATTGATGCATTACGTGTTATTGATGATGAAGAAGTTGATATGTATTTATTTAATCCTAAAGCACCATGTTTCATTCGTGATAAAGAAGAGAATTATGTATATCTAATATTACCAGTTAACTTCAGTGGAGCTGTATAAGCTAGAAGACTAGTTGAAAAGAAATTTTCAATCAGAAATTGTGTCATGTACAATTTCTTAGGTCTTAAGAAAGGGGCATTTTATTATAATGCAAGCAATTAAATTAAGAGATGAATTTATAAAATTAGGACAAGCTTTAAAAGCAGCTGGATTAGTGGATTCAGGTGTAGATGCCAAATTCGTTATTCAAGATGGTCTCGTTAAGGTAAATGAAGAAGTAGAGTATCAACGCGGTAAGAAATTAATTGATGGTGACATTGTCGAATACAATGGAGAAAAAATCAAGATTGAGAAATAGTTGGTGTAATTATGTTTGTTAAATCGCTTGAGTTAAGTAATTTTAGAAATTATAATACCTTATCCATGAATTTTAAAAACGGTACCAATATTTTGTATGGGGATAATGCACAGGGAAAAACAAATATACTTGAAGCTGTTTATTTAGCTGGAACTACAAAATCACACAAGGGTAGTAAGGATAAAGAGATAATTCAATTAAATCAGGAAGAATCTCATATTCGTATGTTTATTGAGAAAAATCTGATTGTACATCGAATTGATATGCATTTGAAAAAAAATAAACCAAAGGGCGTAGCAATAGATGGGATTCCAATTAGGAAATCAAGTGAACTCTTTGGACTTATTAACCTTGTATTTTTCTCTCCAGAGGATTTGAGTATAATTAAAAATGGACCAAGTGATCGGAGGAGATTTATTGATTTCGAATTGTGTCAGTTAGATAAATTATACCTCTCCGATTTGGCAAATTATAACAAGATTATTAACCAACGCAATAATTTACTAAAGCAAATAGGTTTTAAACCTGAATTAATGGAAACACTTAGTATATGGGATATGCAACTCTGTGAGTTCGGAAAACGTATAATTGAACGTAGAAAGCAATTTATACTGGAATTAAACGAGATTGTGTATGATATACATAAGAGATTATCAGGTGGTAAAGAAGAATTAGTAGTGAAATACGAGCCTAATGTTCTTTCAGAAGAAATGGAAGCAAAGATTGAAAAACAGAGAGAAAAAGATATATTTTATAAACAGACAAGTTCCGGACCTCATAGGGATGACATTTGTTTTACTGTAAAGGACATTGATATTCGTAAATATGGTTCCCAAGGGCAGCAGAGGACATCTGCACTTTCACTAAAACTTGCAGAAATTGAATTGGTAAGACAAACTATTAAAGATGAGCCGATATTATTGCTAGATGATGTATTATCAGAACTAGACCGTAATCGACAAAACTATTTGTTGAATAGTATCGAAGGTATACAAACAATGATTACCTGTACAGGTTTAGAAGAGTTTGTAGCTAATCGATTTCATATAGATCAGCTATATAAAGTAGTTGAAGGAAGTGTAACGTCTGAAAATGAATAGTAAATCAATCAAATTTATCAGTAATACTAAATTAATAATTAGGATAAAATTAGGAGGAAAGTTATGAGTACAGAAATGGGTACAGAATACGGCGCTAATCAGATACAGATTCTCGAAGGCTTAGAAGCTGTAAGAAAAAGACCAGGTATGTATATTGGTAGTACGTCATCAAAAGGTTTACACCATCTTGTGTATGAAATTGTAGATAATGCAGTTGATGAAGCACTTGGTGGTTATTGTGATACAATTGATGTAACAATTAACCAAGATAATTCAATTACCGTTAAAGATAATGGTAGGGGTATTCCAATTGGTATCCATCCTAAAAAGGGAATTCCTGCAGTTGAAGTTGTATTTACCATTCTTCATGCCGGCGGTAAATTCGGTGGTGGAGGATACAAGGTATCAGGAGGATTACATGGAGTTGGTGCTTCTGTAGTTAATGCTTTGTCTGAATGGCTAGAGGTATATATACACACGGAAGGAAAAATATATAATCAACGTTATGAACGTGGTAAGGTTATGCATCCATTGAAAGTTGTAGGAGAAACAGACAAAACCGGTACTACAGTAACATTTCTTCCAGATAAAGATATTTTCGAAGAAACTGTTTACGATTATGAAGTTCTAAAACAAAGACTTAGAGAAATGGCTTTCTTAACTAAAAATCTTAAAATTATTTTAAGAGATGACCGTGAAGAAGAACAAAAAGTAAGAGAATTTCATTACGAAGGCGGTATTAAAGAATACGTGCAGTATTTAAACGGCCATAAAGATTGCTTATATGAAAACATCTTATATTGTGAAGGAAAAAAAGATGATGTATATGTTGAAGTTGCAATGCAACATAATAATTCCTATACAGAAAATTGCTATAGTTTCGTAAATAATATTACTACTCCAGAAGGTGGTACTCATCTTGCTGGTTTTAAGAATGCACTTACAAAAACTTTTAATGACTATGCTAGAAAGCAAAAATTCTTAAAGGATAACGAAGCTAACTTATCAGGTGAAGATATTCGTGAAGGTTTGACAGCTATCATTAGTATTAAAATTGGTGATCCTCAATTTGAAGGACAAACTAAGCAAAAACTTGGAAATAGTGAAGCAAGAGGAGCAGTTGATTCTGTAGTAAGTGAACAACTTACTTATTTCCTTGAACAAAATCCAACGGTAGCAAAGATTATCTGCGAAAAGGCAGTCCTTGCGCAACGTGCTAGGGATGCAGCAAGAAAAGCAAGAGATTTAACTCGTAGAAAAACTGCATTAGAAGGAATGAGTCTTCCAGGTAAATTAGCAGATTGTTCTGATAAGGATCCTAAAAACTGTGAAATCTACATCGTAGAAGGGGATTCTGCCGGTGGTTCTGCCAAGACAGCAAGATCACGTGCGACACAAGCAATTCTTCCACTAAGAGGTAAGATACTTAATGTTGAAAAATCACGTCTTGATAAGATTCTGGTAAATAATGAAATTAAAGCGATGATTACAGCTTTTGGTACAGGCATATCAGATGATTTTGATATTAATAAATTACGTTATCATAAAATTATTATTATGACAGATGCCGATGTTGATGGTGCTCATATTAGTACTTTATTGTTAACATTCTTATATCGTTTTATGCCTGAGTTAATTAAACAAGGATATGTATATTTAGCACAACCACCTTTATATAAAGTTGAGAAAAACAAACAAGTACATTATGCGTATAGCGATGAGGAACTAAATAATATATTAGTTGAAATCGGTCGTGATACCAATAATAAGATTCAGCGTTACAAAGGTCTTGGAGAAATGGATGCGGAACAATTATGGGAAACAACTATGGATCCAGAAAGACGTGTATTATTACGTGTGACAATAGATGAAGAAACGTCCTCTGAAATAGATTTAACATTTACTACTCTTATGGGTGATAAAGTTGAACCAAGAAGAGAATTTATTGAAGCAAATGCTAAATATGTTAAGAATCTAGATATTTAGTTAAAAAAATAACAAAATTATAGAGCAACTTCGTTAAAAATATAACTATGGAGGAATTAAAATGGACGAACATATATTTGATAAAGTTCATGAGGTCGATCTAAAGAAGACCATGGAAACGTCATACATTGACTATGCCATGTCTGTAATAGCGGCTAGAGCTTTGCCAGACGTTAGGGACGGTTTGAAACCTGTACAAAGAAGAATTCTCTATGCCATGATAGAATTAAACAACGGTCCGGATAAACCACATCGTAAATGTGCCCGTATCGTCGGTGATGCAATGGGTAAATACCATCCACATGGTGATAGTTCAATATATGGCGCATTAGTTAATTTGGCACAAGAATGGTCTACTAGATATCCGTTAGTCGATGGGCATGGTAACTTTGGTTCTGTCGATGGTGATGGGGCAGCAGCCATGCGTTATACAGAAGCACGATTAAGTAAAATCTCAATGGAGATGCTTTCTGATATTAACAAAAATACAGTAGACTTCATACCAAACTTTGATGAGACAGAAAAAGAACCTGTAGTATTACCAGCTAGATTCCCTAATCTTTTAGTAAATGGTACTTCAGGTATAGCAGTAGGTATGGCAACAAATATACCGCCACATAATCTAAATGAGATTATCAATGCAGTTATTAAATTGATTGATAATCGTGTAGAGGAAGATCGTGACACATCAATAGATGAATTACTTCAAATCGTAAAAGGACCAGATTTCCCTACGGGTGCAACAATCCTAGGAACAAGAGGAATAGATGAAGCTTATCGTACAGGTAGAGGTAAGATCCGTGTACGTGCTGTTACAGATATTGAACCAATGAATAACGGTAAAAATCGTATTGTAGTAACAGAATTGCCTTATATGGTAAACAAAGCAAGATTAATAGAGAAGATAGCTGAACTTGTACGAGACAAGAAGATCGATGGTATAACAGAATTACGTGATGAATCTGACCGTACAGGTATGAGAATCTGTATTGAGCTTCGTAAAGATGTTAATGCAAATGTATTATTAAATCAATTATATAAGCATACTCAATTACAGGATACTTTTGGTGTAATTATGTTAGCACTTGTTAATAATGAACCAAAAGTTCTTAACTTGCATGAGATGCTGAAATACTACTTACTTCACCAAGAAGAAGTAGTAACTCGTCGTACACAATATGATTTAAATAAAGCAGAAGAAAGAGCTCATATCTTAGAAGGTTTAATGATAGCTCTTGATAATATTGACGAAGTAATTAGTATCATACGTTCTTCAAAGAATGTAGGAATTGCAAAAGAACGTTTAACTGAACGTTTTGGACTATCAGAAGTACAAGCACAAGCAATTGTTGATATGAGACTTCGTGCTCTTACAGGATTAGAAAGAGAAAAACTTGAGAACGAATATAAGGAGTTAGAAGCAAAGATAGCAGAGTATAAAGCGATTTTAGCGGATATTAAAAAACTTCTTACCGTAATCAAGGAGGAATTAATCGTTATCCGTGATAAGTATGGTGATGATCGTAGAACTTCAATTGGTTTTGACGAATATGATTTATCCATGGAAGATCTTATTCCAAAAGAAAATACAGTAATTGCAATAACTCGCCTTGGCTACATAAAGAGAATGACTGTAGATAATTTCAAGAGTCAACATCGAGGTGGCAAGGGTATCAAGGGTATGCAAACGATAGATGAAGATTTTATAGAGGATCTATTAATGACGACAACGCACCATTATATTATGTTCTTCACCAATAAAGGTCGTGTATATCGTTTAAAAGCATATGAAATCCCAGAATCAAGCAGAACTGCAAGAGGTACGGCTATAGTCAACTTATTGCAATTGCTGCCAGAAGAAAGAATAACAGCAATTATTCCATTACGTGAGTATCAGGATAATAGATACTTATTCATGGCAACTAAGAAAGGTATTGTTAAGAAGACACCTATTAGGGAATATGAAAATATTAGAAAGTCTGGCTTACAAGCAATTAACCTTCGTGAAGATGATGAATTAATTGAAGTTAAATCAACCAATAGACAAAAGGATATTATTCTAGTAACTAAGAATGGTATCTGTATAAGATTTAATGAAGAGGATGTAAGACCTACAGGTAGAACATCCATGGGCGTTATTGGTATGAACTTATCCGATGATGATGAAATCGTTGGTATGCAATTGCATACACAAGGTAAGCATTTACTCTTTGTATCAGAATATGGTATGGGTAAACGCACTGATATGGATGAATTCACAGTACAACGTCGTGGTGGTAAAGGTGTTAAATGTTATAAAGTAACAGAGAAAACAGGTGAAGTAATAGGTGTTAAAGCTGTTAATGATGACAATGAAATTATGATTATTACCACAGAAGGTATTATAATACGTCTAATGGTTAGCGGTATTTCTGTTCTTGGAAGAATAACTTCAGGTGTTAAATTAATTGATATTGATGTAGATAAGGATATCAAGGTTGCAAGCTTTGCTAAGGTAAGAGAGAGTGACAACACAAACGAAGATGATCTTTTAAAACAATTAGAAGAGCAGTTAGAAGAAGAATCAATAGATAGTGAGATTATTATTGATTCAGATCAAGATTATGAAGAAATAGATGTAAATTCTGAAGAGTTAGATTCTGAAGAGGAAGATTCCGAGGAATAGAAATATAGTTAAAGTATAAAGATTCTAGTGTATGGGCCGTTTAATGGTTAATACTAGAATCTTTATTTTATTTATAAAAGCAGGATTATATCGTTTACTTGAGGCTTAATACAAAGTATGATATATTAACATTAAAGAAAGCATTCCATCATTCTATACATCTGCTAAGTATGTTAGAAGTAGTAATGGAAGAAGAGTTGGTAGTATTTTAATATTATGAAAGGACCATGCAGTGCTTGTGTTAAACATTATAATTAATAGTATAGCAGCAAGTTTACGGAATGCGTGATTATAAAGATGAGAGTAATTCATACAGATACAATTATAAGTAATATAAAAGAAATGTGTATTGAAGCAAATTACAATCTATCAAAAGATATGGAAACTGCTATTGTTAATTCTCCGGAAAAGGAAGATTCACCAATAGGAAAGCAAATCTTAGGACAATTAAAAGAGAATATTAATATCGCTAGAGAAGAGTTAATACCAATCTGTCAAGATACAGGAATGGCTATTATATTCATGAAGATAGGTCAAGATGTACATATTGATGGTATAAATCTTGAAGATGCCATTAATGAAGGAATTAGACAAGGATACGCAGAGGGATATCTAAGAAAATCCGTAGTAAGTGATCCTTTAATCCGTGAAAACACAAAGGATAATACTCCAGGAATAATACATTATGACATTGTATCTGGTGAAAACATAGAGATTACAGTTGCCCCAAAAGGCTTTGGGAGTGAAAATATGAGTCGTGTATATATGTTAAAGCCTGCAGAAGGAATAGAAGGTGTTAAGGCAGCAGTGTTAGAAACCGTAAAACTAGCTGGCCCTAATGCATGTCCCCCAATGGTAGTTGGTGTTGGTGTAGGTGGTAGTTTTGAGAAATGTACATTACTTGCTAAAAAAGCATTAACTCGTAATTTAGAACAAAGATCTACTATACCGTATGTAAAGGAGTTAGAGGAAGAGTTATTAGTGAGTATTAATAAACTTGGGATTGGCCCTGCAGGTTTAGGAGGGCGAGTAACGGCATTAGGAGTTAATATCGAAACGTATCCAACACACATAGCAGGTCTACCTGTTGCAATTAATATTTGTTGCCATGTAAATAGACATTCACATCGTATACTATAAACAAAGAAAGGAGCCATGCATTACGATTTATTCATTCAAACTCCGCACAGGAAGATTTCAAATAGTAGGGAACTGCTATATTCTTAATAAAGTTTTTATATGCGAAGTTTGAATCTGTTAAAAAAGGATTATAAGTTTATCGAAATATGCATGGATATAAACGTAATCATGAATAAGAATATAAAAGCCCCTTTATCTGAAGAAGTAGTACAGTCATTAGAAGCAGGAGATTATGTATATATTACAGGTACGATATATACAGCAAGAGATGCAGCACATAAAAGACTATATGAAAGTATACTTAATGGAGAAGAGATCCCTTTTGATTTAACAAACAATATTATATATTATTTAGGTCCTACTCCTGCTAGAGAAGGTAAAGTAATTGGGTCAGCAGGTCCAACTACAAGCAGTAGGATGGATAAATATGCTCCTTTACTTATGAAACGTGGTTTAAAAGGTATGATAGGTAAAGGAAAAAGAAACGAAGAAGTTATATCAGCTATTAGAGATAATACTTGCGTCTATTTTGCAGCAGTTGGTGGGGCTGGAGCTATTTTATCAAAATGTATAACGAAATCCGAGGTTATAGCTTATGATGATCTTGGAACTGAAGCAATTAGAAAACTAGAAGTTAAAGATTTCCCAGCAATAGTTGTTATTGATCGTAAAGGTAATAATTTATATGAAGAGGCAGTAAAAGAATATAGTTTATAGCTAGTATATAAATAAATAACGTATTTAAGAGATTTTAAGAAATAGAGAAAAATATAATATTAAGAATAATATATTATGTATTTGGTAATGTTATAATACGATGGAATATATAAATTTCAAGAAGAAAAGAATATAATAATTAAATCTAAATTTCGCATATATGCGCGTATTTCGTGAATAATTCAAAAAATTAAAAAAACTTTAAAAAAGCCGTTGACAAATGATTTAACCTTTGATATACTTGTTCTTGCGTTCGACACATTAAATTAAATAATGAACTGATGGTTCAGACAAGGAGAAATACTCAAGTGGCTGAAGAGGCGCCCCTGCTAAGGGTGTAGGTCGTTTGCGCGGCGCGAGGGTTCAAATCCCTCTTTCTCCGTTTTTAATTTTCTAAGCGTGAACAAATAGCATTCAAAAAAACTTAAAACTTTTTCAAAAAAAGTGTTGACAAGCTAAAAAGAATGTGATAAACTATTATTCGCTGACACGCCAAACGGCAAACAGCAAAACAAAAGGAACTTTGATAATTGAATAATAAAACAACCCTGAAAATTCTAACGTATTCACAAGTTTTGGCTTGATAGAATACGAATAAAGATTTTCAAAATATATGTACTTTTAGTATACAGTAATGTCGAAAGACAAAACGGAAACAAATAGCCAGTTTGGTTAGTTGATTCTGAACAAAGAGATCAAAATTT